>ENA-OOXF01000026-OOXF01000026.1-human-gut-metagenome-genome-assembly--contig:-NODE-26-length-86964-cov-3.737898_pt1 | contig 86964 bp, 110 predicted proteins | sample MGYA00241586_ERZ501341 | MGnify/ENA primary metagenome ERZ501341 (study PRJEB25962, sample SAMEA2042985) | human gut metagenome | biome: human gut; feature: human-associated habitat; material: faeces... | reverse complement strand
ACTCACATAACATTTCAGAAGTCTTGTTGCATAATAAGCGTTTTCTTGAGCATCGTGACAAGTTATTTGAATACATCCATTCGGATATTTATCGCAAATAAGATTTATCCATTTAACATCTGATATATTAACTGGATATAGTTGCTCCGAAAATTCATTATAACAATTTGAACATTCATATATTGGGTTCTTCATATATATTCTCCTTAAATTCCTACTTTTAAATGTATAGCATTGGTTTCCCATTCTTCAACTAAGCAATTAACAATATCCTCTGGAACATCTACATTTGCAAATCTTCCATCGTTTACCCAATCATAAGCTGCACTCCATCTGTCACTGTGCAACCACTCTTTGCCTATCCATTTAGAGAACTGGTCACTCTGTAATTTACACCATTCATAAAACATTCCTGTCTTTTCAATAAAATTCTTTGCCTTATTTACCATTTCCATATCAGCAACAGAAAACCATCTCTTTTCAATTTCTGGATAATCTCCATTCCAACCATCCCATTTTGAATAGATGATGTCTCCATTCTCATCATGGACTTCGCAATCTAATCTCAACGCTTCTCTTACAGCATCTTTTAAGTTATCAATATTGTCTACTTTCTTATTTCCATACCAATCATAACATGTATATTTCATTTATGTCACCATCCTCATTCTTTTTATTCCGAAGGAAACTCTTGTTTACTTGCCTAGTTTCTTTCATATTTATAGTAACTTCCGAACCATATAAATTCTGGATTCAAAATCGTACCAACATTTTCTTTAACCTGACCACTATCTTCAAATCCTTTTTCAGTCATTTGTTCTGCATGTTTATTACGTTCCTCTTCTGAATCATAATGGTACTGTTCTATCACTTCTGTATAAGAAGTATGAACTCCATTTTTATATGAATGTTTCTTGATAATACTTTCTTTTACAATCTGCATACTTCATCACTCCTTTACTTCTACATTTAATGTAATCTCATACTGTTCACCTTCAATCAACCGTTCATTTAACACTTCTGTTTCTAAGGGATAATTCATATCATCAATAGAAACTCCATTCTTATCTACAAAATCATAAACTCCATCTGCCTTATTCCAAAAATCTCTTAATGTTTTTGCCATAATAAATCACTCCATTTCATATCTTACATTCTCTATATTCGTTTTCAGTTAATAAGCCTTCATCAAACATATCTTCAACTGTTCTATATACAGCATTGGCTCTCCAACTTGCATATGAAAAACCATCGAACTCTCCAATAAGTGCATTTCTGTTTTCTTCACTTTGTTTTTGTAATTTTTCTGCTAAAGTAGAATTACGAAAGAAATATGCTTTATACATGGTTGCTTTAATTCTAAGATTCTCAACTTCATATTCCTGAGAAACTAATTTCTCTTGAGCTTCTAATAACTGTAACCCCAGATTCCCTAATGGGCTTCTTTCAATTCTGTTTCCAAAATAAGTATAATTCATGTTTGTCACTCCATTTCCGTAAATCCATTTTCCTTTAAGTATTCTATGTAATCTTCAATATCTGATTTCTTTTTAACCTCAATATCTTCTGGATGATAATATCCATAAAAAGCATTCGTATATACCTTATATGTTTTATTTTCCATATTAACAATGAGGTTATAATTGTTGGCACAATCACCACGTTTCTTCCAATTCTTATCAAGCCAAAATAGATGTAATCTCATGTCAAACCTCCTTATGAAATTGCTATTTACTGTGTTTCTTCAATATTCTTTTCCAACATAAATACAAGTCCATCCTTATATGTAATTCTGAACTTATATGTTTCTTCAAGCCAATCGTTAAAACCATCATCAAAATATGTTTTTTGTGTTCCTCTTCTTGGCTTAATATCATCTAATAATTCCATAAAACAACCTGTAATCCCAGATACAGACTCTGCAATTACTATTGGATTTTCCATAAATGCAAGTGTTGATGGAACTGCTATGAATCTGCACCTATTGATATTCGGGTTACTACTTTCTGTTTTTTCAACTACAATAGCTGCCTGATTGCAATTACTATTCATAAACATATTATAAAATCTATTTGCATTTTCTTTTCGTTCTTTTTTGGTTGTTCTTTTCATTTCCATCACTCCTTTATTATCATGTTTCTAAAGTATACAAATACCATTATCATTGCTTTATATTTCCGTGAATGCTTCATAATATCCTCAATTTCTTTCTCAAGACCTGCTGTATCTATATCTAATTCGCTTTTTGTAAGAAAGAATCCATTCAATCCACGAATTTCCTCATTGCTATAAGTTTCCATAATTTCTCTTCTTATCATTTTTGCTGTGTCTGTCGCAGCTTGCTCCAATAAATTTCGATCTACCATATCAATCACTCCAATCTTCTAATAACTCATACACTTCGTCTTTATTGTCATGTATATACTGATTAAAGGCTTCATAATTTCCATCTTTGTCAGGAAATTCTTCAATGAATCTTTCCCACATTGCATCTGACACCACATTTTCATTGAATATTTTTCCCTTGTATTCAAGTTCTGCGTCTGCCCATTCTCCATGTGAAATATATCCAATATCTTCAATTCCACAATAGTTTGGATATTCTTTCATCATGAAGCTTGCTAAACCATTTTTTACTATAAAATCTCTTTCTATTGTGCTTGTCATTTTAATAACTCTCCAATCTCTTCTGCTTTAAACCACCGCCAATTCAATCTCATCTGACAGATAAGATCCATTCCTTTCACCGAATGTTAAATCAATATCACCAACTCTTCTATAATCAATTCCATTACTCTCAAGGAATTCCTCGAAGAAATCACCAATACACAATCCCGGATTATCATCCGAATGAAAAATATCATGTGCTTCTTCTGAAGCATCAATTACATTTGGAATCTTGTCTGTTGGTACTAAATACACGATGGGTTGTACACCTTTTTCATCGTTTTCTGTTAAATCATAAGTGTTATCAAAATCTAATACAAATAATGTCCATTTCATAATTAATCACTCCTTTAAACAATCCTCATCAACAACCACAAATAACTTAATTTCATTTCCAACTTCGCTTTCATCAAGATCCAAGTCTTTAAGAAACTCTGCAAATGTCCCATATATAAAATCTTCTCTATGCAGATACACGTCATGTACTGTTGGAGTACACCATAGATGCAACCGAATGAACTCAATCAGTTCAATCCACTCACACTCATTGCAGATTCTTCTTGCACATCTTACTAATGACTGAACAAAATCCTGTGTCATAAGTCCGTTACCTTCGAGCTTCTCAATCTGCTCGTCAGTAATCTCTTTTACGTTACTCATACCTTTGTCCATGATATAGGAAACAACTGTATTCCCCATTCGTGAATCGAACTCTTCCTCAATAATCTTTCCTATTTTTGTATCGTAGTATGTCATATTACGCTACCTCCTAATAATCTTCATCAATACATTCATCTGCTTCGCTGTAATACTCACCATCGTATCCCTTTTCCATTAATTTCTCCCAACAATCATTACATACTAATCTAAAAGTGATTCCATGACAGTCTCTTGTGAAATTCATATCATTTCTTTCTACTTCCTTATTACATACTGGACAAATTCTAATATCTTTTTCTTCCATAATTATTGCCTCCTTTTTCCTGTAAACAGTTCTTTCCTTTGGATTTATGCTACTGCCTCAACGCTGTCATACAATGTTTCGCTTACTCCAAAATCAAGTGCAACATCCTTAATCAACTCATCTCCCCACTTATCATTGAAGAATCCCCAACAACTGTCTTTCTCTTCCCAATCATCGTCTTCTGCATTGTATTCTTCCGTGATAACTCCATATACTTCACCAGTTAAATACATGTCATACTCTTCAACTTCGCCTTGCATCCACTGGTATGCAGCTTTCTTCCAATTTTTATTTGTGATTTTTATGTAATTCCCTTTTTCATTCCTAATTTTTCCACCGCAATCAATAATTGTTTTCTTGTCAGTGTATATATATCCAACCTGTCCAGAGTCCCATCTGTCACCAAAACTTCCAGTGCTCATTGTGATTCCGCTATGGTCATACAGATAAAGTGGAAGATATACAATGTTTGCGTGTTTCTCTAACAAATACCATTTATCTTTCTGTGGTAAAGCTTCAATCATATCATCGACTAACCAATCAAGCGATTCATATTCTTCTATTACATCAAATTTTGCTTCTCTGCTTGTGCCAAGTGGAAACCAATAATATGTTCCCCATAACTGCCACATCTGTTCATGTCTGTCATATCTCAACTCAAGTCCATTAGATGCTTTCTTTGCCTTGATATAATTGATGATTGATTTATCTTCTACATTTTCCCTTATGAGATTATTTAAAAAGTCCTCATTGTCGTTGTAATCATTATCCTTATAATCTCCAAGTCTATAATCTCTATGCCAACACATCATTTTGCCTATTTGACCATCCCAATCATACCGTGGATCAAGTGGCTCATCATCCTGTTCAATATGTAGTCTCATAAGCTTTCCGTTATCTTTATAGTATCTGTATTCTTTATCTACCATATCAATCAACCTCCGTTCTATATTTCATAATCTCTTACTGGTTCTGTATAACCACTATCCAATTTAATTTCCGTTGTTTCATAATCATCATAAACACTCTTTTGTGTTCCTCTTGCATGAATAATCTTTGCAAGCTGCATAATTACATATCTGCGTTCACAACCATGTTCATCATAAACTTTATGTGGATAATATAATGCTCTACCATTGCAAACTGTAAAATTATCAAACTCTTTTCCATAGAACTGTTCACAATCACTAGCATGTAAATTCCGTAATGCGTGTTCTCTAATGTACTGTTTCTCTTCATCTGTTAATTTATCTGTGTTATCTAATAATGAGAAATCAAACAAGATATTTCTCTTACCAGTTTCAAATGAATCGACATATTCTAGGTTATTTTCCTTTGCTGTCTTTTTAGCTGTCTTGTATAATTTGTATTCTTTAATTTTCATTGTCACATTCTCCTTCCATTACAAAAGGCAGACACAATTATTTGTATCTGCCTTATTATTCTCTGTATTATTTGCCCTCAATCCATTTACATATCATTAAGTAAACAATAAAAACAATAATTGTTGTGGCAATCACTTTCCAATCAAATAAATCTACTCCCATTTTATTTGCAATTCTATTAATTGCTAATCCTAAGAAAAATGGTAATACTTTTAACAATGCTTGTATAAAATTTTTCATTTTGTTCATCCTTTCTTCTAAGTAAATTACAATTTCCTGCTAATCTTCAAGTGTCCAATTGCCAACTTTATTTCCATTGATGTCCATTATGTAACCTTCATCATATCCATTTGTAATCTTTCTGCAAATGTCCATGAGGTTTCTCTGTAACTCATATCTGCCTTCAGTTGTAAGTACATCATCTTCACTATAAGCTGCACCACCTGTTTTAATTTCAATTTTTAGCATAATTCTCAACCTCCATTTCTTATATCAAGCAATTATCATAATCATAAATATCTGGATAAGCCTGTCTAATTGTGTACTTATTACCTCTATTGCTTGCAAATACAATTCCTTCTGTTTCCTTGTTGATAAATTTGCAAAGATGATCAACATCTTTTCTGTGATAATTTCTGTTAATAAGTACATCTGCCATATCAGAATATGATTTCTCATAACAGCAATCACAATTGTAAAATTCATTTCCAGTTCTTTTCTTTACATAAAGTAACTTGTCCCATTTCTCTTTCATAGGAAACTTTTTCATAAGTGCTGCAACCACCTTTTCTCTTGCTGTTCTTTGATCGTACATTGTTCCATAAGTCTTATCATCAAACCAATTTCCAAGATACATATAAGACTGAAGCCATGCTCTATCTTTTACCCAAGGTGTATCCTGCATTACATAAGGTGAATCAGTACATACAAATTCGTACCACTCAACACCACAATATTCATGTTTATGTTTTACCTTCGTAAACTGATATTTATGACCTAAATACTCAAACTCTGTATCTGGAATAGGTTCATATCCTATTTCCTTTTCTGCCCAACATCCTGTCCAATTTTCGTCATAATCATTTGCCTTTTCAGGATATAAGTCTGGATCTTTATAAGATAACAACCACTGATTTATTTTCATTGTGGTATCTCCGTTCCAACACTCAGCCCAAAAGTTCTTAGTCAAGTCTTCCGTATTATGCTGAAGCTTTTCCCTTACCTTATTCCACTCTCTTTTAATTACTGTTTCAAATTTTGGAAGTTTATTTCCATCCGCATTTGAATATCTGATTACTTCATTTCCATTTTCATCACAACAGATAAACATTACATCATCTGCTATTGGTGCATTTAATTCACAGTAACCAAGCGGATCGCATACTGAATACCAAGTTCCTTCATTTCCGTATGTATATCTTCCATAATATCTGTGTTTTCCATCAATCTCTTCAACTGTTTTCCAAAGTTCTACATAATTATCATCTTCGCCCCTACATAACTGAACTTTAATTTCTCTCATATTAATCAACCTGCCTTTCTATCTCACATATGGAATATCTTTTCCATGCATATAATTTTCACCTCTAAAACAATCACCACAGTATTCCCAAACTCCATCATCCACCTTTTTGAATGTAGAATATGTTGTTCTGCCTTCTCCTTTTTCATCAATTCTGCTTGAACATGGCTCGCCAATCTGTGAACAATCGCTTCTCATACAAACTGGTGGTAATAAATCCATAAAGGAATCAACCATATCTTCTGTAAAATACTCACCAACTTCATGTGCATCAAGTCCAAAATAGTGTTCTTTATCTACAACTTCCTTTCCCTTGTACATTTTCGGTTTTCTTGATGGAACACCATCATATTTAACCTCTTCAATCACTAAATCTTTATTAAACCATGTATATGATTCATAATGCTTTTTATAAACTTCTGCTGCTTTGCGTGTTGGGAAGACTTGCGGATTACCTGCTGATAATCTATATTCTCCGTTGTAATACACAACTTCATATCCCTTAAGTCCTTTTGTCCATCCTGGAATATCAGTTTCGATCACATATCCTTTATCAACTGACCATTCAGTTGCTTCATAATCATATTCATCTACAGGCTCACCGACTGTTTTATACTTGTAACTTGCACACTCTTCTTTGCCTTTTTCTGTAAGTACAAAATGCTTTCCTTTATCTGCTTTGTACCAATTATTCCGTAATTCCATAATCCATTTCCTCGCTTTCTTGTAATAAAATAGGCAGCTAGGTATTTATTCTCCTAACTGCCTTTTCGGTTACTTGTTATTCTGTTCTTCCTTTTTCTTTCCTCTTTCTCTAATATGTTCACACATTTCATCCGAAACGCCATGCTGTTTTAACTGTTTTGCAAAGCGTTCATAAAATGGTAAGTCTTTCCACCGTGGTTTTCCTTTAGCCATTTTTCTCATCCTTTCCATAGTTTACACTCATTGGATGCCAACTCATATCCAATCCGAAATCATATTCCAGACATTCAACAATTTCATCCTCATTGAATGCTAGAGCTTTCATTTCTTTTATAATGATATTCTCAAAATCATCTTCATCTTCAATTAATCCACTGATATAATTGATAAGATATTTGAGTTTCTTTCCACGCTTCCTATAATCTGCTAACTGTTTCCGTACATTTTCCGTTATCATTTCGCTTCACTCCTTATTTAATTTCTTCAAAAGGTTTTATATCTTTGATTCGTTCATCATAAATCAACGTATAGCCATTATAAGAGAATCTTTCTCTTTCGTTTGGCTTTGTCCATGTGATTGTTTCTATTCCCAAACCATCACGAAGAGAAGTTTTAATATCTGCCATTGTTATTCCATTTGATTCATAAATCCGTACTGCTATTGCATAAGGTTTATTTTCCATTGATTTTTACCTCCAATCTTTTAAAGAAATGCGAATTTACTTATACCAACCTGACTTAATACATTTTCCATTCACAAATATTCTAAATGCCATTTCCATTTCTTTTGCATATCTAATTGCTTCTGCAATAGATTTGCATTTTTTAGGTGTCATGCAATATCCCCAACGAGTATTACATATAACTGTACATTCTTTCATTTCTTTTACCTCCAATTCTAATGAAGCACGCATTTCAAATATTCATATCAAAACTAATATCATACGAAAAATCTTCCCATTTAAAATCATAAGTATCGCATACATAATCCATAAGTTCACAACAATCTGAAAAATGAAATTCCTTTTGTGCTTCAATTATTACTTCATTTACATATTCTCTTGTATCATCCGCAAACACTAAAAATAACCATGCATCTTCATCATCTGCTCTATTGATTGCTACAATATATCTATTCATATACTTATTTCCTTTCTAATACCTTATTAAGTTTAAATACAATCGTCATCATCAGTAGCTTCAGCAACTCTGTTTTTAAATTCTGTTAATGCATTTTCGCATCTTGAATTATCATTAATTTTGTTAATTCCATTAGTAATATATTCCCAACTGATTTCTGCATCAATTATTATATTGCGAACGTAATTAGATATTTCTGGCATATCGTTTAATGCTGCAAACAATCTATTGATATTTGATATAGCATTACCTGCTTCGCACTGATTAGCGAAACATCTATCAGAACATTCAATTTTTTCTAATGCCATGATCTCCTGTATAAGTTCTTCTTTTGACTTTTTACTATGTTCCGTTACAATTCTGCTATACATCCATTTATACATAATTTTATCTATCCTTTCTTCTAAAGAAACACACATTACTTTGCATTTACAGCTTCTACTAACAAATCATGATATAAACAACAATCAAAATTGTTATTCCAATCTAACCTGCGTCCTACCTTTTTCTCTGCATCTTCCCAAGATAAAAGATAAGAGTATTTACGTTCAAATTCCTGAAAACTCATTATTTTACCTTTACCTTTCCAAAAGGAATTATCCATTTATAATCCTAGTTTTATTTTTCAAATTCATCAATAAATTTCTGAGTAAACCTACCTACTTTATAAGTTCCATAGTTTACCTTTACTTCATCTGTAATTACCAAATATCCGTTTTCAACCATTGCAGCAATCAGATCAGGACAATCAGCACTCAAAAATGATTCTCCCTCGTCAAGAAAATACTGCGGAATATTAATTGTTACATCTCCGTAACATTCTCCGTCTGATGTATAGGCAAGAACTGCCTTTCTTTCAAACATATCTGCGTAAGTTGTAACAGCAAAATTTGTAATATTATGACCTTTTACTACCATTATTCTCCTCCAACTTTATAATTTCGCTTCTTATTTCTTCTAACAATCCTGGGAATGTTTCTTCAAATGAATCTTCTTCTGATGAATTCCATGACATTTCACTAACTCCAACATGCCATGCTGAATCAAATATCAACTTATCTTTCTCTTTTAAGAAAGTCACTGATATTTCGTGTCCAAACCGTAACAATCCATTGCTTGTGCTTTTATCAACAAAAGCATCGATATATTCTTTACCTTTGTTTTTATATATATTCATTGTCATACCAAACAACTCCTTTCGTATCTTCATATAATCTAGCAATTTGTATACAGTCTGAATTTCCATAACCTTTATTAAGTTCCTTACAAAACTCTTCATAAGATAACTCCGTTCTACAGTTATCATCAAAACCACTCTCAAACTCACAATAATCTTTGTAGGCTTCTTTTCTGTTTCCTATTTTGATAAATGTTGACATATCCATATACTTTGTATTTGCTGTTGAACTATCTTCTTCAATACCGAACCATTCTTTCTCTTCATCTGTCATCTCACAAATTTCATCAAAATATTCCATTGCACTTTCTCTATCATCAGAGATAAGTCCGTCTTTGAATAATGTTGCTAACTCTTCAAGCCTGCAACGTGCAATATAATCTGCGTTTACCTTTTCAAATAGCTTTTCAGTTGCTTCATTAAGCGCAACTAATTTCTCTTTGTCGTTTGAAAACATGTAATATATTCCGTGTTCCCACTGTCTACCCCATCTTTCTAAGTCAGAGTATCCGCAAGCTACAATATAATTATTATCTGTTTCAATAAGAGAGAACTTTTTACCTTTTGCGTTTGATACCACTAATATTTCTCTATGATTTTCTTCCATATCACACCTCCAAGTTATACTCTTTAATCAATCTTTGCCTTACCATATCATTCAGATCCTTATTGACAGGCATTATCCTATGCGTTGTTCGATTAATATATACGAAATGACTTCCCTTACATCTTGTCGGTGTATATCCGTTCTTCCGTAAAATCACATCGAAATCACGCATTCGCTTTGACTTTCTAAAATTATGCATAAACCTCACTTCCTTTCTGTTACCCGTATAGCCTGATAGTGCAGCTTTATATGTATATGTTCTCTTATATTGCCTTTGACTTTCGAGAAGTTTTTTTCTTCTCTGTTCTGAATGGACTTTCCATTTCATATCTGACGATTTCTGAAAGATAATCAAAAATCTGTGCCTGAGTTTTATCCATAATTTTCTTTACAAAATATTCAGTTCCCTTACAGTGTTCAAGCAATGCCTCTTCCATTTCAGGGATACGACCTTCACAGAAAGCATATAAAGCCTTTAAAGAACGAATAATTTTAGCTGTATATGCTTTTCCGTTGTAAGAATCAGCATATCCATTCCAATTGAGTTCTGTTATAAGATTAAGAATATGGTCAAGTAAATCAGGATTCATTCTAACAAGGTCAATTCCATCTGTAATTGATGTAAGTGTACCCACTGTATTCTCTTTATTTCTGTCTCCCTTAACGGCAAGATTGTGTTTATGGCAGATATCTCTAAGCATTAAATAGTCTTCATCTCCACTTACAATAGATGCCTTATATGTATCCTTTGGTCTTACCTGTGTTCTGTCTTTTGTCTGATTTACAAATAAATCAATTGCATCTTTTAAATCGCACTCAATTACCTCTCCAACGATTGCATCCTTTTTTGCCTTTACTGCTCCAAAAGTTCTGTGCTGTCCTTCAATTGCCCATAATAATCCATCGTGATACCAATAAGCAGGCAATCCCCATCTTTTACCATCGTAATTATTGCCGATTGATAATGCTTTGGGTAATCTGATTTCTCTTTGCCACTCAGGATAATGAATATATTTAGGATCAATACAAATCAGCACCTTATCACCAATCCGTGAATTTGCCTTCGCATTCTTCACAACTTCCTTGATGAAGAGCTTCTCTGTCTTTTTATCAATTCCATCTGCCTTTCTTATTTCTGATACCTCTGCCTCTGCTTCTTCTGGAAATATAAATGTTCTTCTACACATAATCAGTGTCCTCCTTAAATTAATTTATTGCATAAAAATAACGGCTTACCTTTTCGGTTCGCCGTTTAATTACTAAACCTTTTAAATACCCCTGACTTGAGCATATCCATTTTCCAACACTCAAAGTCTGGATATTCTGTTTTATCTACCATATCTCTATAAATTTTACGCATTCCCTTTTCAGTGAAGCGTTTCCCTTTAAAGGGTTCTTCATATGTTATATACATCACATCTCACCTCTTTCTATTAAATAATTTCTGTAAGCATTTTCGCTTTCAAATTGCTGATATTTGCCTATTGATGGCACAAATCCCATATAGGCAAATCCGTTATAATATCCCTTCATGTATTATCCTCCTTGCAAAATTCTTTGCCTTATCAATGATTGTCGGCTCAATTGCCTTCTGCAATCTCTTCTGCCTTTCTGCAAAATATAGACTGTTTTCCACATTGACGTAGTCTAACATTTGCATAGGCGTTAATGCGTTGTATGGTGTTGACAATGTATTATCAATCACCTCTGTTCCGTTCCCTGCTTTTATAATTCTAAAATTAAATGCTTCCATTTCCTTATACCTCCGTTGATAGTCTTGCATCACGCATTATCCGTGAGATTTCATTCTCCGTTTTTGCGTTATGAATCTGCATTATTACTTCATCTGAATAACACAAATCTCTTGCTGTTGTGATTGCCGTTCTCTTGTAGTTGTACATTTCTCTTGACATATTAATATTCTCCCTTCTTTATCTTACAAAACCCGAATATTGAGCTTTGATAATTGTGTCGTCATAGATGATATCTGTATAATTATCATGCATTATTAACGAACAGATATCTCCCTTGTACCAATCTTCTGTGTTATCTGTAAATGTCCAAAGGTTTCCGTTAAAATCCTTGGTTGTTATTTCATTTCCGTTCACACACTCAATAACTGTTGATAGTGGGTATGTGTGATTGTTGTAAGTTATTTTTTGAACTGCTCTACCTATAAGTAAGGCAGAAATTGATAGCGTGATTGTTAAGGTTGCCATGAGCAGTTTTCGCTTTTCCTGGTGTGTAAATTTGATTTCTTTTCGCATTGCTTTAGTTTCCTTTCTTGTAGTATTGATTTTGGGTATAAAAATAGCACCCTTTGCGTTTTGCGTTTGGGTGCTTTTGGTTTGCGTGGTTATTATATTTGACGCAGTTTGAGTATTATTTATCAACTGTAATAGATATACCTGACTTATCTATTACAAGCTTACATTTTCCCTCATTAAAATATTTCATAAGGGCTTCAAGAACAGTATTTGCCTTCATGCCATACTCTTCACAAGTTGCCTGGAATTGTTTTAAAATCTCTTCATCGTAGGTTGTACCCCATTGTTTTTTTGCCATTTTACATTGTCACCTCCTAGTTGTTTCATTAATTATAGTATGGCATTAACTTGTTGTCAACTATTATGTGCAAATAATACACACTATAAAAGAGCAGACTTTTTGCGTTGTCTGCCCTTCTAACTATGCACTATTCTTTTATTGTATCAAGTTCCGTTACATTCACACCCAAAGCGGATAGAATAACTTTTAAATCTCTATAACGCACCTTCATTGACTTATATAAAGGCGTTTCCTTTTCTGTCATTCCCATCCATTCCTGCAAGCGTGAAAATTCTTCTACACAAATTTTAATTGTTTCCTGGTTATTCATTTCTTCCATCCTTCCACCGCCTTTCTAGTTATAGTATAGCGGATTTATTGCGTGTTTACAAGTTGCTTATTTAACATACATTTCACAGAATACAGCCATAAAAAGCTTGTTAAACTGTGCTTTGCTGATAGCTGTTACAAGTGTATTGTCATTGACAATCTTCTTACTCTGAGCATATCTTGCACCAAACATATCTGACATATTCTCAGCAAGTTTGCTAATCTGAGCCTGAGAACAATTTTCAATACCAAGATTTACAAGAAACTGCTTGATTGCTTCTAAAAAGTCACCACGCTTATGCTCATTAATCTTTTTAGTATAGGCTTCATGCATACCATCGGGAATAAAAATATAAGTCTCTTTCATAGACTTTGTGAGTGGTTCAACAATAGCTTTATGTGCAGTTTCAGCCTGGCGAATTTTATTATCTACTTCTATCCGTGGAAACTTAGCAACTACTTCATCAACATTCATGCCATTATCAATATCATTCTGACGGTTTGCAAGAATAGACTCTAACTGTGCTTTGAGAGGCTTTATCTCTGCTTTAAAGCGCAGATCTTCTACTGCTATTGCAAGTGCTGATTCCTTAAAAGATTTTAATTGTGTTGTTGCTTCCTTACTCATTTTTGAGAAATTAATCTGATTCTTTGCCATAATATACCTCTTTCTACTATTTTACGCATAGTTGCAAAATGATTTTATTATTATAGTTTGAGCGTAAAAAATTTTATTACGCAATCCACTTGTGGGAATTGAACCCACTTCTAAAAGGTTTAATCCTACCGCTAAAGCGTGAAACTACCTGCTAGTAAGTGGAATAATCACTACACTTATTTATTTTATCCTTGCCCCGTGGCTGACAGTCTAAGAAATAATCAGTTAAACACCTATAACTTTTTATACTCGCAGAATGCAAGCAAATTATTCTCATATCTTCAAAGTGTGCTTTATGAAATACACTTCAATCGTTTAATCTTTATGCACTTATTACCCTACACCCTGCTATATATTCACTTATTACCGCAAGCGGTAGCCCTCAAGTGGGTAGACTGGTAGCCCTCAAATTTTTATTGATTGAGCTTGTATTTATTTATCAATGTGCAAATCTACAAAGTGCGTAGGTTACAATAACCCACTATGCCGTCAAACAATCGTTATGTAGATGTAAAAATTGTGTGGACTTTTTCACTGAATCGTGATAGAATAAAGAATGTGAACGGCTTTATTCTTAAAGTCCTTATGTGGTGTAAGTCCTGCAAGACTTATACCACTTTTTAATATTAACTTGTTATCAGGTTATCGCCTTCTTTCTTGTTTCGTTGTGATTATGTTATCACATTGTTGGTTACTTGTCAACAACTTTTTGATAGAAAGTTAAAACATTGTTTACAATCTCGTTTGTTATCTTGTAATAACTTGTTGTTATCTTGTTGTTGACATTATAATATCAAATTGACTTGTTGTTGTCAACAAGTTTTTTTAAATATTTTTAAAATTTATCTGATTTTATATTAAAGTGGTAGACTATACCATTTTTAGGTAGGTTTTTTGGTGTGAAGTGGAGGATGTGAACCTAAAAAGGTAAAATTTTGATATAAAAGTGGGGATGATATTTATATAAATTGTTATATATAAATAAAGACTATGATAAACGATATGTTATAGTTTAAAACTATATATTATAATAATATTAATACTATCTAACATAGTTTTAAAAACCACATCGGTTCTGCTCAAAATACCAGGAAAAAAGAGTGGATAATATATATCTATTAGACATTGTTTTTATATGTAGGGGGGGTACTTAAAACTAAAATAATAGTCACATTTTGGCAGCATCCGCTTAGCTGGTTATTCTACACACCAACTCAAAAATCTAATCCTTCCCCAATATTCAAAATCCCCCACTAAAATCAAGCAAAATCCCAAATCCGTCCCACCAAACCCCATATCGTACCCCATATCGCTCAAACCCACTAACTAAGCCATTTCTAATCATTTTTAATCCCATTTTTAAAAATTTTCAAAATCTAAAATATAACCCCAATATTTAAAAAACATATATCTATCAATGTTTAAGTCGATATCAATTTTTCCTTTAACACATCACAAAAATGCTCCTGTTCAATAATTAGTGTTCAATAATTCAAAAATAAGGGAATAAATATAAGTAAATTCACAAAAAATACAATCCAAAAGGAGCATAATAATGCAAAAAACTATAAATCCAATAAATATAATGAATTCTCTTTTAATTAATGATATAATTGATATTAACAATATAGATTTATTGATTAAGCAAATTAAAGAGGAAATTTCTATGAAAGATAAAAATAAATGGGAAGTACCTAAATATACTAAATCTGAGATTAACAAAGCAGGTAAAATCATAGCCGATCCATTTTCTACTCCTAAAGAAAGAGAAGAAGCTTTGGTAATATTAAATAATTGGAGAGCTGCACACGCTTATCCATTACAAGTCATTTGTAGTAATCTTCGTCAAAAGAATCCAAATGCCATTGTTGTTCAAAGATTAAAACGACTTGAATCCATAACTGGTAAAATTCAAAGATTTCCTGAGATGCAATTATATAAAATGCAAGATTTAGGTGGATGTCGAGTAATTGTTGACACTATAGAACAAGTTTATAACGCAATAGATAGATATAAATTTTCTCGAATAAGACATACGTGAATATGATTATATTGCCAATCCTAAAGAATCAGGTTATAGATCTTATCATATGGTATATCAATTTCACAGTGAATCTAAAGACACTTACAATAAAAATATGTTCATAGAAATTCAATTTCGTACAAAATTACAACACATGTGGGCAACTGCTGTTGAAATGATGGGGATATATACAAAAAGCAATCTTAAATCCAGTCAGGGAGATTATGACATATTAAGATTCTTTACACTTGTATCCTCTTTGTTTGCCATAGAAGAGAAAATGCCTATATGTCCCAATACATCTAAATGGGCTGATGAATTAATATCAGAAATTAAGTATCTTGATAAGAAAAATAATATAATATCTACTCTTAGTGGATTAAATGTGTCTATTAATCATGCAAGTAATAAATATAACCAGAAAGATAAAAATTTATATTATATAATATTACTCAATTATGACAAAATGACTGTTACTGTAAAACCGTTTAAATCCTCAAATCTCGAAACGGCGACAAAATTATATGGAAAAATTGAGCAAGGATCAAATATTAATGTTGTATTAGTATCAGCATCTTCATTCGAAACATTAAAATTAGCATATCCTAATTATTTTGCGGATATCTCATATTTTGTAACAAAACTAAGACGTGTAATAGAAAATTATGACTCTATTAAAAATCAACATAAATAAATTTATCTATAAAAAGACAACTTAATGTGGTTGTCTTTTTTATTTTCAAAAAATATCACAACCATTCCACACAGAGATGAGTATATAAACCACGCCAGAATCCCCAAATCCAATACAAACCATCAAAAAATCCTACTATAACAATACCAAAAATCTCATCTCTTATCTAAGCCCTCTATTACGTCCATACACAGCGTTTTCATTTTACCCTATCAATAACACCTAAAATCATTTTTACCCACCTAAATACTCAAAATACAAGGTCAATTTTTTACATCACCCAAAATTGCATTAACTATCTATATACATTCACATACATTTACTATAAATAATATTATCAATTCTCACGCCTATATAAAAATCCACTCTCACAGCTCAAATTTCAATTTTTACCCTCTACCCTAACAACTAGCCACCTGACATATAAAAATCCAAAATAGACTCTAAATCATTAATTTTTCGCCTTATATCCCATGTAAAGAATTTTACATTAACTCTCTTTGTTGATTGACATATTCATACAATGCTAAAAATTCATAAAATCAAATTCATATAAGAGAATAATCTATTGTAAATAATCATCACACCACTCTCATCAGAACAAAAAATAAATTTTAAGGAGGACTCATTATGAGTAATTTAACATATTACAACAGAAACATTTAATAACTTGTCATGTAACTTTTATAAAAATATATTTGATGAATTAGCTGACAGAATCACTTCTCAATCTATTTAGGGAGAAAATCACACTTCACAGAAAAAATTAGCCACTTTTATCTTATACCCTTATAAGTTATCACCTAAGACATAAAAATTGAAAATTACTCTCAAAAACTCATTTTTAACCCCCAGATAGGGGTATGAGAAAACTATATACAAGCTCAAAAAAGATAGTATGTGCGTAAGCACAAGATGTAGCCCTTTGATAAGGGCGGCTTTTTGCAGCGTTAGCAAGAAAAGAACATCTCTAGGTAGACAAATGAAGAGAGAATAATATATCAAAGGAGAATGATATTATGAAAAAACCAATTTTATTTAAAAGAACAAGAGAATCTGTTATAAGAAAATTATCAATTCCTTATATAAGAGAAAATCTTGAATATTTTGGATATATGTTTTCAATATTAGAAATATGTTATATGTTATTTCACTTAAAGGAAATAAATAATATGTTTCAGCATCAGAAATAATATAGGTACATCATATATGTACCCAAATGAAAGTACCAATCCAAAACATCATGTACCTAAATCAACCAATAATAATCAACCAAAATTTAAAGAGTAATTTATGAGCGTAGCGAATAAATTACGAATAGTCTGTCTTATTAAATAAGTTATATATCTTCTTTCAGTTCAGTTGACCTACATAAAAGTGTAGTCAAAATTCTTATATTTCAAAATTAGACATACATAAAAGTGTAGTTTGCTGAACGCTCGTCAAGACACTTCTATTATTTGTTTAATCCATAACAGATAATAAATAAATATCACATATAAAGGAGGATTTTTAATTGCAACAAAAAATAGAATATTTTACACGTTTCCCAAATGATTATATTCAAGGGAATATAAGAACAAAATATGGAGTTAGTAGGAAATTTTATATCACATACATACTTATAGATAAATACAGATCGTATGAAGATTATAGTTGGATTACTATTCGTAAAGTAATGGAATTCTATGGCTATAAAACAACCAAACATAAACCAAAGGCATTTCACGAAATTCTCGATGTATTAGAATATATGGTTAATAATAAGATGATTGAAGTAAAACAAGACCTTGATTCTATAGGATATGATACTGGAATTGAAATTAAAATCATTCCTGAAAATTTTGATGCAGTTGATAAGTTCTCAAAAATCACATCTTCTCAACTTGATTTTATTATGATGAACGAATCTAGTATTAATAAAGAGAATATATTAATGGCTTTTCTTTATATTAATTCGTATATTTTCATTCGTCCCAAAAATAAAGATAATGAAGATATTATGTATAATCCTGAATCCAAACCAGAAGCTTTTTGGCGAAGTATAGAATCTATGTCAAAAGAACTTTCTATGTCAAAAGATACCATTAATCAATGTATTCAATATCTCACATCTTCTATTGGCGACAAAGAACCGCTTCTCGTTAAGAAAGAAGTCGGCAGCGTTCAACCTGATCCAAAGAAACCACCACAAAATGTACCAAATATATATGTACTTAACAAAGAAGGCTATGAGCAAGAAATTGAGTGGGCTATTACTAAAATGTTGGAAATATATCATGTTGACTCTTTTGGAGAAATTAAAAATGGTAATCAAGGATAACATTTTAGAACAAATCCTCATATTTTAATTTTTAAATAAAACCCTTTTGCAATAAGGGAATATATAAAAGTAACACATAAACCGTATCACACTATATAAAGGAGCGATGATATGAACAAAAAATTATATTTAACAAGGAGAACAAATATTTATGACAAAGGAAACAGAAAATCATGTAGCAAGAAGAACAATGGAACTTAAGAGAAAGAATAAGCTTGTATGCTATCCCAAGCTAGTCGAATCAGATTTCGGTGGCTGTGGAGTTAATATTGCCAGTCGTATAGCGGCAGATTTTAAGTTTGATGAAACCAAAAAGAGAGAATGTACAACTAGAGATTATAACAAAAAGCTTAAGGCTTGTGAAGAAAGACAAAATTTAAAGGAGGAAGCGGTACATGCTTAGATACAAAATTATTGCTAATGTTGGTATTAGCGTAGACTTACATAATAATTACACAGTAGTTGCTTTAGCAAAGTGGAATAAAGAGAAAGAATATTACTTAGCCACTTTTTATATTAAACAGACAGATATTGACCATTTAGATCTTATGGATGACCAGATTGAAATAGAGTTTTCTTCTGAGATAAAAACAATCAAGAATGATTTAGTGAAGTATATTGAAATGCTTATAGAAAGAGGAATTATTCAGAGATATATAGACAGATACAAATATGAGCTTGATTGTATTGATAGAGGAACTGCTATATTAGAGTTAGAGAGAAATGTTAAGTAAATCAGATTATAGATATTTTAAAAAAGCTAAAATGGCTGCTACCATCTCGGATTATAAAAAAACACATATAGGGTGTATAGCCGTTTACCAAGGAAATGTAATAGGAATTGGTTGTAACACAATTAAAACGCATCCTATTCAAAAATATTATAACAGATATAGAAATTCATGGAATAAGAATGGTATTAAACCGACTTTACATGCTGAAATCAATTGTCTTAATTCTATCCGTCATCTGGATATAAATTTCCAAAAAGTAAAATTATATATTTTTAGAACGAGATTTGATAAAGAGTTTGGCATGTGTCGTCCATGTCCAAGTTGTATGGCAGCTATAAAAGATTTAGGGATAAAACATATTTATTATACAAGCAACGATGGATATTCCTATGAGTGTATAAATAATTAAAAAGAGAGGTTATATGTATGTGCAACATTTGTGGTAATAATCCTTGTCTTACAAGATGTCCAAACTTTCATCAGAAATATAATTACTTATGCTGCTATTGTGGTGGGGGTATTTTAAGTGGGCAAGATTACCTGAGAAATTCAGAGGGACAATATATACATAGAGACTGTATTCCATGTACTGATTATCTTATAGATTGGTTGGGATATCGTGTCGAAACAATGGACGAGGAGGATTATAAAGATGAGAATTATTGATAGACTGAGAATATTTTTTGATATTGATTACAGTTCAAATAAGGAATATTGGATTCCAATTAATGAAATTAAAATTAGAGAAGAATTTCTTGCTACTCCACCCAATTACAGAAAATTCAGGAAGAAAGAAAATACATTCATCAAGTATGGTGAACTGGGGAAGATTGTAGTTGACAGAAATTATGAATTGATAGACGGATATTGTTCATATCTTATTTGCAAGAAATATGACATGGGTAAAGTTCCTGTGTGGTTTGAATAATTGTAAATAGAAATTTTTATTTATTTCCAAGGTAAATAAATAGATTTCTATAAAATGAAAAGAGAATATAAATGTAAGAATTGTTTTAGGAGGATTTTATATGAGCAAAATAACTATCTGTCCTATTTGTGGACACAAATTAATTAAAATAGATGATATGAATTATGTGACATCTATTTGCCCTGATTGTCATACAACTGTATTTGATGAAGAAGATGGTAATCGACACATTATTAAGCATGGTATTTCTAAGAAAGATGGATATAATATCAGTTTGGATATTGTGTATAAACAATTTTTATCTGACCAAATGGTTATATCTGGTAGATTAAATGTAAATCCAGGAGAAGTTATGTGTCGAAGAATTTTTAAAACAGATATATATTCTGACTCTATGTTAAATTACTTCTTTCCTATGTTCAAAGATTTTAAAATACAACAGAAATATAATTATTTTGATGGCTATAATAAATATCTTAGAATGTCTGAGAATTATTTTAGAAGAACATTTCCAGAATTTTATGAATAAGAGGTGATAGTTATAAAAAAGGTACAATATACATTAGTTAAAATACCAATAAGAGAGCTTATTGATGGAGATTTTAATATTCAGATTAATAGAGACACAGAAATCAAAAAAGAATATCTTATTAAACAAGGCGACTCTCCTTTATTTGATCAGATTCAAAGACTTCGTGGCGAATCATCACCTCATATAAGTGAACTCATGTTAGTTGTTGCAAAGAAAAATCCAAAACAGGAAGAATCTCTTAGAAAAATTCTAAATGATGGATTCACATATAATGGAATCCACTATTCTCGTTTTGGTAAATCAGCTTCACAAGGTAAAGATGGAATAACTGCATTTGTATGTGATGAAATTTTTGATGAGTTATATTTGATTACTCAGATGGATATTAAAATTGATGAATGTGTTATTTCTAAATATGAAGCTCAGAGATGTTTACCATTCAGTTCATGTACTCTTATTAAAGATTATATGCCTAATATTGTGATTATCGGTGAGTATGAAAAAATATTGAAAAATCAGCTTATCAAATATGTAGTTGAAAGAGAAAAAGAATTTGTTGATGAAAGCACTGGAAAGAAAAAGAAATATAAGACTAGAGAAATTGAAGAAGGATTAAAAGATATTGGATTATCACCTTTTGACGGATGTGGTTGTCATGAAGAAAACTTTATGAATACTGTGAGTGAACAGCTTGGATTAGACTATAAAGTTATTGGAACACAGGTGCGTTTGCCATTTATTAAAGGATATTCTGTGTATGTACCATTTAAACAAATTCTCAAAGAATGGGGTTATACTACTATCACTGATATCTATGGTCATGTTCATAATGTTGATGATATAGATTGTATTTGGAATATTTCGATGTTTAAAGGACACAAAATTTTTAAGTCAACTTATGGTGAAAATGCATGGATTGAATATATGAATACTGTCAGAAAGTATGAGTTCAAACTTGGAATCAGTAAATACAGTCATCATATTAAGCATTTAAATAAATATACACGAATGAATTTTCAGTATTTACAATGTCTGGATCTTTGGAATGATAAATATGTGAAATGTTATACAGATAAAACAAAAAAGGACTACAACATATTAGATTCTAAAAATGATGGAAAAATCATTAAGCTTGCAAAATATACCACTAATATGTATGAAAGAATTATTAAAGGTGATAAATTTTATACATATAAATTTATGGGAATTACCGACACAGAAGATTATGAGCCAGAAAGTAAATATCTTGAAGCTGCATTGGTAAATGATGTTATGCTAAAAGATCCTGCTGTTAAGCAATTTATTTATAGAAAACTTAAAAAGTCTATTGATGAAGCAAAGGTTGGTAAGATTTACTGTTCAGGTTTTTATCATACAGGTGTTGGTGATATGATTGGTTATCTTCAGTATGCCGTTGGTGAAGAACCAATTGGTTGTCTTGGAGAAAGAGAATTATATACAGCAAATTTTGAACCAGGATATTGCTGTTCATTCCGTTCTCCGCTTGTTGATCCATCAGAGGTAAATAAGATTAAGATTGTACGAAATGATATTCTTACAAAATGGTTTGATTATTTTAAAGACCAAGATGTAGTAATGTTTAATATGTATGATGTATCAGCTCCACAACAAGGTGGCGCAGATTTTGATGGGGATATTTTCTATTTAAGTAATGATCCTATTATCATTGATTCAAAAATAGACAAGCACATCATACTTGATATTGAAGATAAAGTAACTGCTCAGTCAAAACCATATACAAAAGAGAATCTTATTGAGTATGAAGTAATGACAAGAGATAATCGTATTGGTGAAATTACTAATGTTGCCACAAGTATAGAAAATAAATATACGACTAATCCAGATATTCAAAAATTGTATTCCGACTACTCTTCTCTTCTAAGAATTTTTCAGGGTAAAGAAATCGACTTCCTTAAAACGGGATTTAGATGGCATATGAATTCAGGTCTTAGAAAGCATCTCAAACAACTTCCATATTTCTTACTTCATAATTATCCAAAGAAAATGAAATCCTATATGAATATAATCAAGAAAAATAAAGATGTGTCTGATGAAGACAAAGAATATCTTAATGCATATCACTCTCCCTCTCCTATGAATGAGTTATGTGATTATATTGAAACTTGGGAAAAGAAAAATATCTTATGGGATAATAAAATTGATTTGGTTGATACTAGGTGCTTAATCATTAATAATGATTTGGATTTATCTGATAAAAAAGTTTTAAAGAAGTGCAGGAAGTTTATAAATATGTATGCTGTTGATATTAAGCAACATCTGAATCTGCATAGAGACAAGTCGGATGATGAAGACCATAAATTTAATATGGATGAAGTTGTAAACGAATACAAAGAAGAACTCCTAAATGAGATTAAATTGCCTGAAAATATTATAGCAAATTATATTATCAAAGCATCCTACTCTTCTGTTTCTATTAGCAAATCTCTTGCATGGTCAGCTTATGGTGATTATATCATTGAAAATCTCAAGAATAACACAAATCCAAAAAGAAATATATCAATAAGAGAAGTCCCTTATAAGACGGACAATTCATATGAATATCTTGGAAAATACTATGAATTTGAGGTAGGTGATACATATTTACGACTGTAATGAAACATTTTTATATGAAATTATAGAAGATTACAAAGAAGCAGAGAATAATGAGGTAAAGGACGAGATATTCAACTCGTTCTGCTCCTCAATATGGGCTTCTGATAATAAAAGACGCACATATATAAAAACAATTCATTTTAAGGTCAGAAAGGATTTGCTTAATACAGAACTTGGACAAATATTTGATACATGGTCTGGAATTGAATATAGATATTATAAGTCAATGACTAAAGAGGAAAATTGGTGCGCTATTATCAGGCAGAAAATTAATAATATTTATACAAGATATTTTGATAAAGAAGTAATTCTCAATAAGGAGTACATGGATTTATTAAAGAAACCAAAGTTAATGTATTTCGCTTGGTTATCTGGGACTGAGATGGATGTAGATACAGTTACGGATATTATTGATGATACGATTGACAAAGCTGAAAAACTCAAACAACGTTTTCAAATGGAGAAAATGACATTATCTTGGAATGAGTATAAAAAGGTTATTGAAGGATTTTTGAGAAGATGCTTTGATAATTGCAAACTGATTGGGGAATACGAAGATAAGACTCAGATTATAAATAACTATGATTTTATAACAGAGGATAATTTTTATGTGAAATATATTAATAGATCACTTGACGGAGAAATGAGAAAATATCAAAAGAGATATTATAGCCTTCCACAGACTTCCAGAAAAGGTTATTCTCGTTGTAAACGTTGTGGTGGAATTATTGAAAGAAAAAATAAGCACGACTATTCTTCTATTTATTGTGATGCTTGTAAAAAGACGAGAAGACGAGAAATAAATAGAGAATATTATATTAAGACTAAGCCTAAATCCGAGTTTTCCTTGTAAAATAAGGATTTATAGCTGTTTTTATGTATGTATATATCAGTAATGGAAAACAATAAAATCAGCTTTTCTTAATATCCTGTCCTATGGGGCATTACATAATATTAAAAGTTTATCTTATAAATTAACCTCTCTTTCTTATTCTTATATCGGTGGTTACATTGTTAAAAAAATGGTGTAATCACTGATACTCTTCCCATATAGTTCAATGGTAGAGCAACGGACTGTTAATCCGTAAGTTACAGGTTCGAATCCTGTTGTGGGAGTTATCCTATTTTTATAGGACTGGTCGGTTTCGGATCAGAGAATATTAAATTCTAAAATAAGCATGGTGACATGTATAAAGTGGTTCTTATTGTATTATAAGGCTGCGACTGTAGTGATATAGTTTGACGGAAAACACATAGGATTTATACCTAACCTAAAATCAGAGGGCTACTGCTAATGATATGGTTCGGCAGGTGTCATGAGAAAGGCACTGTTAATTAACACAGAAATGTGGGGATAATCCGTGTATGATTGGTGGAAATACCGCAAGTATAACTGCTGGTCAGATTTTGATAATATTTCTTAAGTTGAAAAACAGGGATAGAATCAAAAAGTAAGGAGATCGCAATCCAAGCAGGATGGTGATAACTGGGCTGTACTCAAAAGGTACGGATGGTTAAATGTACACCTCATCATCCATTTATAAGTACATACTTTTGGTGAATGAAAAAAATTTCTTAATAATAAAAATATCATTTGATTTACTGATAGAAAATAACAAGCAAAAGTGTGTATGACCGCAAAGAGAAAAACAACTTATTGTCCTGTAATATGGACGCATATAACACTCGCAAGGTGTTATGTGAGAAAGTACAAGTATATGCAACTCTAATAGGCTGCAACCTATGAATCTCGCAAGGAAGAATGTGTAAAAAGGAAATCTATAATGCTTTGTGGTAAGAGTTTGCCAGCTATGTCAAAACTGGTGTTGTTGCTACCTACTGTCTAATCGACAGTGTGATAAATTGTGTCCAACCGCAATAGATGGTAGTGTATTGAGTCAATATCTCAGCTCATATTAATTAAATATTCTTATACCTCCTTGTGAGAATATTATTCTGGTTTAGTTCAGTTGGTAGAACGCTTGCCTTGTAAGCAAGATGTCGGGAGTTCGAGTCTCTCAATCAGAATTATTCTGCTATTGCAGAAAATATAAAGTAAAGGTCGTGAATAATATAATACTTATTACTCAGAGAGAATCTGTTAAATTACAGGAATTAGGTTATAACTTTGCAAGTAGGTTTGAGGATGGATTATTACATAAAAGTAAAAGCTCTCATCCAAAATATTACCTTAGTGAAGATAAAGCAGCTCTAAAGGATTTATACAAGTTTAGAAAAAATTCAATCGTCAAGTAGACGAAATATATGAGGAAGGTGGTGTCTAAGCCATCGGAAAGAAAAAACATGAAATAACTATAGAAGTTGTTGGTGGAAATGCGGAAGATGTAACAGGTAGTGCTACTCTTATTAAAACACCCGAACATAGTTATTTATTTGAATGTGGTATGATTCAAGGTGAACACACTATATTGGAAAATTATAAAGCAAATATGAAATATATTCAAAGAATTAAACCACAAGAGCTTGATTATATTATAATTGGACATCTTCATGCTGATCATATTGGTATGATTCCAACACTGTACGCTCGTGGAAAATGCAATGCAAAAATTGTTGTCCCAAAAGGTTCTACTTCTATCCTAAAAGAAATGTGGCTTGATAGCTCTTATATAAATTGCAGAGATATTGAAGTATTAAATTTGAAAAATGATAGATGCTATGAACCATTCTATACAGAAGATATCGTATACGAAACATTAAATTATGTTATAGAAATTGATTCAGACAAGATTACTAATCTTTCTGATGAATTGGCAATTAGATATACAGATGCTGGACATATACTTTTATCTAAACAATGCGAGGTATATATTAATGTGCATTCTCATACACGAAAAATTTTATTTACAAGTGATTTAGGAAATATTGCTACTCAAGATTCAAGAATATTTGTTGAAGATTTTCAGCCAGTTACATCAAGTAATATTGTAATTGGAGAATGTACTTATGCAGCCAAAGGTAGACAATGTACCAAAGAAACTTATAAAAAAGATATAGAAAAAATCAAATCTGTTATAGAACAATATTGTATTGATAACAATGCAAGAGTTCTTATTCCATCATTTTCTCTTGACAGAACTCCATATATCTTATGGATTTTATATTCCCTATTTGGAAAAGATGAAAATTTTAAAATCCCTATTTTAGTCGATAGCCCTTTAGCAAATCGACTTCTTGATTGTTATTCTTCTATTCTTAAAGACAATAAAAAAGAATTATTTGACGAAATGATGTTTTGGAAAAATATCAAAAGAATTATTACACCTGAAGACAGTAAGGCTGCAATTTCTTCTAATGGAGCTAAAGTTATTTTAAGTAGTTCAGGAATGTTGACCGCAGGACGCAGTGTAAAATGGGTTCAGAGTGTTTTACCAAAAGAATCAGATTGTATTCTATTTATGGGATATGCAGGTGAAAATACTTTAGCATGGAAAATCAAGCATGAAAAAGAACACAAAACTATTAATATTAATGGAAAACCTTATAAAAATAAATGTCAGGTATATGATTTATGTTCTTTTAGTTCTCACATGCAACGAAATGATTTGATTAATTATTATAAAAGTATAAATTGTGAAAAAATATTTCTTGTTCATGGTGATTCCAATAAAATTGAATTTAAACATGATTTGGAAGATGCTATCTCTGATTGTTTAAAATCTACAAAAGTTGTTGCGGTGAATAAGGGGACAAAAATCTCATTATAGAGAAATATTATGAATTTGGAGGCTAATGCCTATGAATAAAGATTATTTACAGTTAGAGTTTGATAATTTAGGAAGTGAAGCGAATTACAAACTTGCAGATCCTACTCTTGTTGACTATTATAAACGATTAAATAATCGTGAAATACTCATCAATCAGGATATTGATGATGGAATTGTAGAATGGACTCAGGAAATAGTTGAATGGAATAGAGAAGATGCGATTAAAAAAACATCTATTGCAGACAGGAAGCCAATTAAAATTTGGATTAATAGTAATGGTGGCTCTCTCAATGCAATAAATGAGCTTATTAATATCTGCAATCTTTCTAAAACACCAGTATATGCTATTGGTATGGCAAAGTGTTACTCTGCTGGGGGGCTTTTACTTATGGGTATTCCAAAGGGTAATAGATATATTCTGTCATCTACTGAAGCACTTATTCATGATGGTTCTACAGGAAGTTATGGAGATACTGGTAAGGTACTTGATGACTTAGAAAGAACCAAGAAAATTGAGGAAGATACAAAACAGTTTATTCTCAGTCATACAAAGATTTCTGAGAGTGAATATGATAAAAATTATCGTAAGAATTGGTGGTTAGACGCTAACGAGATTATTGAAAAAGGCGTAGCTGACCACATTATTACAGATATTGAAGAATTATTTTAAGGAGGGCACACTGCTCTCCTATTTTATTGGAAGAAAAGGAGATTTTAAATATGGCAAATTTTGTTTTTAAGGAAACTAAACAGACTTCTATGAAGATTGCAGGTATCATTGACACAGATAATATGACCATTGACGTAGATGGCGAAGAGAAGAAACTTGCTACTCTTCTATCGGTATTTAACGGTGGTGGTGTTGAAATAAATGTGAAGGTAAAAGAGGAAAATGAACTCGATGAGCCTACTGAATCTAATGAAGAATAGAGAGTAGGTGAACTATATTTATAATTTCGAAGAAGAATTAAAAAAATATGGGCTAACCACGTCAACTTATGAACAGGTTTTACAAGAAATTTCGAATAAAATGTCTGGTATTTCAGATATAGATTGGAAAGAAATTGTAGATAAATATGATATAAAATGTCATTATGATAGCGTTAGAAAGGCTAGTCAGACCATATTTGGCAATTATTTTGTTAGAGAATATTTAAAAGCTAAAAACATAACAGAAAAAAGTACTACTCTTGATGATGCTAAAGAAGTACTAGGTGAACAATATATTGTTAAACAGCAAATACATAATGACAGATTGAAGCTTAATAAGTTAAAAAGAGATTTAGTTCCTTGTATTACAGTTGCAGATGAATTGAAGCAGTATATGAAAGATAATAATTTCTCAATGGAAATTCCTACATATATGTACTCTTCTATTGAAGAAGAAACTGATTATACTATGATATGTCATATTACAGATTGGCATATTGGCTATATAATCAACAATTGTAATGGTAATAATTATAATTGGGAAATTGCTAATGAAAGAATAGATAAATATATTTCTGAATGTAAAAAATATATTAAATTGTATAATATCCGTCAAGTTTTGGTTATATCAACTGGTGATATGATCGAGAATTCATACATGAGAGAAACACAAGCACATGATTGTGAATTTTTACAATCTATGCAGATACATAAGGCTACTAAATTGATATATAGACTTTTAGTTGCTTTAGCTGAAGATTGTAATGTTATATTTGGTGGTATTGCTGGAAATCATGATCGTATGTCAGGTGACAAGAAAAAAAATTATGAAGGTGATAACGCAAATGTACTCATTACTGAACATATTAAAGATTTAGTTGATGTAAGTGGCTGTAAACGCATTTCTATTTTAAATACAGACTACAACGATTCTGAAATAAATATTACTGTTTGTGGTTTATCTTGTAAATTCATACATGGTGACAGGTATAAAAACGGAAAATATAATCTTTCAAAAATTATATCTAGTGATAATAAATTCTATGATTTAATCTTTAGTGGACATCTCCACAACTTTTCAATTGAATCAGAAAATCATGGTAGATATGCTATTTCTACGGGTTGTCTTAGTGGTTATAATGATTATTCGAAAAACTTTTATTGTAGCACTGTAGCATCTCAAACAATAACAATTTTAAAAGATAACGAAGTTGAAATGATAAAGGATATTCAGCTTGGTTAGTATAAAATGCAATTATTACGCATAATTTGGCTGACGAAGCCACCATCAGAGGGAGTAGATCATATTGACTACTACCCTCTTTTATTATTAAATCGGCATTTTTTTTGTTAAAAGTGCCAAAATATTATTGATTTAAAGGAGATTTTTTATTTATGAACAAGACAGAATTAGTTGCAAAGACACAGGAAAATATTGATATCAATGTATCAAAGAAGGATTTAACTACTATTGTTGATGGTGTAATAAAGTCAATAACCGATGAGCTTATAGCAGGCGGTAAGGTTCAGTTAGTTGGCTTTGGTACATTTGAAGTAGTTGAAAGAGCTGCGAGAGAAGGTAGAAATCTACTTACAGGTGAGTCACTCCATATAGAAGCTTCAAAAGCACCTAAGTTTAAGCCAGGCAAGGCTTTAAAGGATGCTGTAAAGAATGCTTAATCTGAAGGGATGTGATTAAAATAAATACAGTAGTTGTAAAAGATATCTATGAATTGGCTGATATGGTTAATTCAATGTATCATAATGTAACTTCATATGATGGTTTAAATAATGTTGTCGTTGTTGCAAAGTATTATGAAGCAAAAACATTGATTGAAAATCTTATTTCTGAAAGAGGATATGAGATTGGAAATATCACAGATCTTTCTGATGTTGTAGCAAATGGATATTCTGATGAATATATAGTCACATTATTTATCAATGAGATTAATTGTGAACCTGCAAAAGTTAATAATAGATATAAAGATATATATGCGGATGCTATTTATATTCTTGAAAATTGTAATTCAAAGGTAATGTCGAATATTCACGGTGAAGAAAATGTATTCGAAGTGTACATAGATGAAAATGATTGTGAAGGCGATTATGACTACGATGAAGATTGTGAGAATTACGATTGTTGCGGTAATGATACTTATTATTTTGATGTAAAGTCTGGAACTTATGAAATTAACGGTAAAAAAGATTCTAAGAAAGAATTATCAAAATATTTAGAAAAGAATATCGAAGAAATGTCAAAATGGACTAAAACTGCTTCTTCTATACTTTCTGAGTATGAAGCAATTCATAATAGTATTAAAAGAATCTATAAACTTGATGATTTGTTAAGATTTTAAGCATTTTAAATTCTAATTAAAATATTAATAAGGTATAAAATGGTAGAGACACAAAAGATTGACGAACAATATGGTTACATTCTAAATAAAGAACCTCAATATGTATATAGATATATACATCCTAATTATCCGTGGTTATATGTAGGAAGAACAAACGATTTGTCAAGAAGAATATATGAACATGATAAGGGTATATGTGATAATATTGATAAAAAATATAATAATTTATTATTAGAAAGCTTTGTCGTTTATATAAAATTAGATAATAAAGCACAATCAATAGCATTAGAAAGTTATTTAATTGATGTGTATAAACCAACACTTAATAATTTTAATAAGTATTATGGAAAAAGTCTTTTTAATATTTATGAATTAAATTGGAAGAAATATATAAGAGAAAATGACCTTTCTTCTATATCTCCTTCTATTAATAATACATCACTTGATTTTAATATAGGTAAATATATTAAGGCTCAAAGAGTAAATATGAAATATACTATTGTAGATTTAAGCAATATTACTGGGATATCTCAAAGGACTATTTCAAGAATTGAAACTGGTGAAAATAATGTGAACTATGAAACAATTATTACTCTTTTAAAAGCTCTTAATTTATATGATGTTATTTGTGATAGTATCAAAAATTCAATCTATTTAACTAATAAACTTCGTGTAAGGAAAAAATAATATTATAAAAAATAGGAATATATTGTGAATAAAAAACAACAGTTAAAAACCAAATTGTTATATTTTAATCCTGAAATTTTTTTTCAAGGTACAATTGGAGGAATTAAATTTGTTATGCAAGTTGATTCGTATGATGAACAGATTAATTGGTCTGTTTACGAAGGTGATCATTGTACTGGGTTTAGCAATTTTAATGAAGCTTGTGATTACTATTTAAAAGCAATTTGTGAAGAATAATTTGGAGTGTGTAGTTATTGGCTGCACACTCCTTTTATTATGGGTAGGTATGCAAGTGGTTAAAGTAGGCAGACTGTAAATCTGTTGGCGAAAGCCTTCGAAAGTCCGAATCTTTCCCTGCCCACTAAAATAATTAAAATAATTAAAATAAATAAAATAGTACAAGAAGTAGCTTAGTTTATCACTATTCTACTTCTTTTTATATGTGAAAGGAAGTGAGATTTGATGGGCAGAAAAATACAACATAACAACATTGTTACTGATGAGTTATTGGCTCAGTGTAATAAAGAAAATATAGAATTAGGAAATGACTTTTTGGATTATCTTCGTTCAGTTGATAGATCTCCAAATACAATCAATGCATATAGACGTGACCTTTACATTTTCTGGGTGTATTTACTTCAGCATTGTGACAACAAATTCTTTATTGATTTATCTAAAAGGGATATTGCTCGTTATCAGAGTTTTTGCCTTACTGAATATAAATGGTCGCCAGCTAGAATGCGTAGAGTAAAATCTACTCTCTCATCGCTTTCAAATTATGTCGAAGCTATATTAGATGATGAGTATGAGAACTTTAAACCGATTATACGCAAAATTGAAAATCCTGCAAATGAAAAAGTCTTCACTAAAACTGTGTTATCTGATGAACAAGTACAGGGAATGCTTGATTATTGGGTTGAAAAAGGCAAGTATGACAAGGCTTGTATTTTAGCATTAGCTGCATTTAGTGGCAGACGTAAGAGTGAATTACCACGCTTCAAAGTATCTTATTTCGATGACGAAAATATCATATACGGTTCTTTATATAAGACACCTGAAAAGATCCAAACAAAAGGAAGAGGATCTCGTGGAAAAATGTTAGTAGCATATACACTTGCAAAACCGTTTAAGCCATATTTTGATTTGTGGATGAATTATAGAAAAGAACACGGAATTGAATCAGAATGGTTATTTCCAAAGAAAGTAAATGGAGAATATATAGATGAACCTATGGATTCAAGCACTCTTGACAGTTGGGCTGATACGTTTAGTAAACATTTAGGAGAAGACTTCTATTTCCATAGTCTTCGTCATTTCTTTACAACTTCTTGTTCTCGAAGCGGTCTTCCTGATGATGTAATTCAAATGCTAGTTGGTTGGAGTTCGCTAGATATGGTATCAGTGTACAAAGATATTGACGCAGATGAACAATTTGCAAAATATTTTGCTGATGGAGAAATAAAACAGGTAGAACAAAAATCACTTTCTGATTTATAAGCAATGCCGATGAAGCTTTCGTCTAACATCATTTTTCCCCCACTATCAAACAGAGAATATATAAGTATCATATCTTGGCATTTGCTATTCATGTAGCATTGTAAGTCCTACTGCTGTTGTATTTTGGTAGAGCCGACTATACAAAGACTCTAGTGCACACGAAACCTTAATGCAGTGTATCTAAGCTTGTCCAAGCTACTGAATGGTCTGATAATTCTATAACGAATTTGTGCTTCTCTGCGTTAATGAGAACCCTTAATTGACGGATAAGAGTCATTAAATCTTATCAATTGATTTTTACTCCGAAGACCGAAAATATATAGAGAATAATCAGTAAGCATGGATACCTTGTGTGTCTTAGGGTACTTAATTTGTACCTGAATAATAACTGGATGTGTACAGTCCAATATCAGCTAGTTAGTGCTTTATGCTGATCCAGTGGGTGAGATTCCCACATTAGGTCTGTTCGTCTAGCGGTCTAGGACATCGCCCTTTCACGGCGGCAACAGGAGTCCGAATCTCCTACAGATCATTATGCGGTAAACCTGATGTGAAAACCTATTTTTTTGGATGCATACGGAACTTAGGTGTGTAAGCTCAACACTTACTACCGCCCTATACAGTTATAATCAGTTTGGTGACTGATTGATAGATATTAAAACTTTTTAACCGACTTTCTATAGTCGGTTTTGTTATATAAAAAATCGACTATAGAAAAAAGGAGGAATGAAAAATGATTTTATGTTCAGAATATGGCGGTCAGCCAAATACAATTATCTGTAGTTTCGTGTGTGATACAGTTGATGAAGTACAGTACCTTCCGACAACTCGAAAACCAGGAAGCGGTTCGTTTTCAGATTTTAACCATTATGCAAATATTGGTTCGACAGTAACTATTGGTAATAATGGTGCAACAAAGGTAATGATGTTATTTTCGAATGGATGGCAGGAGGTATAAGTATGAGAATTAGTATTGAAACTCTTGTCGCTGCCAAGAAATTTACATCTGAAACTGTACTTGGTGGCGGTGCAGTCGTTGGTAAAAACGTCACTATTTCTTCTATTACTCCTATTGATGGTGGAAATAGAATTACATTCTCTTATACATTGGATAACGGAACTACAAAGACTTCCACTCTTGATGTTATGAATGGTGTGAACGGAACAGATGGTAAGAATGGCGCAAAAGGTGCGAAGGGAGATCGTGGTCAAAATGGTCAAGACGGAATAAATGGTCAGGATGGTATCGGTATCTCTAAAATTGAAAAGACAAAAACTGAAGGTTTAGTTGATACATATGTTATCACATTTTCTGATGATTCTACATTTGAGTACACAGTCACAAATGGTAAAGACGGTAAAAATGGTTCAGGTTCTTCAACAGGCGAAGAAAATGTCATTGAATCTATCAAGATCAATGGTGTCGCACAGACTGTTGCGGAGGATAAATCAGTTGATATTACTGTACCAACTGTAGATGTTGACAAGAATTATGTAGATACAAAGATTAAGACTGAGTTAACCAAAACAAATGGGGAAGTTAGTTCACTAAAGGAAGATTTATCTAACATAGTATCAATCGGAAAAAACTTGCTCAATGATTCAACAAGTGAAAATGGAAAAAATTTTAAGTTATTTAGTACAGAAATTATTGATAGTCCAAACTATACACTTACAGACTATATTGCGGTTAATTACGGTGAAACACTGTATTTTAGCAGATATTCAATATCATCTAATAAATCAATATTGAGAGCATTGAGTAGAATCGTTGAATATGATGCTAATAAAAACCCTATTGCAAATGCTGTTACAAGCAAAACTACTTTTACACCCTCAAAAACTAACTGTAAGTATATTCGTGCAACATTTTTTTCAGGTGATAACACTGGCGATAATAAAACAATGATTTCAAAATCTTCAGACATTACTTATGAAGAATATTACAAAAAGATTGCTAAAGAATTTTTACCAGAAATTCCAAATTATCAGTTTGATGATATTCCTACAAAAGACAGTGAAAATCTTTTGACAAGTGGTGCTGTTTATAATGCTTTTCAGAGTAAAAATAGCTTGTATGATTGCTTTTTGCCTTCAGGAAAAAACATAAAAGAAACTGTTACGCACACTTATATGTCGGATATGTGTATTGTAAATGATGATTTGTGGGTATTCAATGCAAGTGCTGATTATCAGACTACACCAACAGACGATATTCTGCCTTATGCAAAAGTATTTATATTGAACAAAGATAACGGAAACGAAAAATCTTATTTCTTTCATAATTTCGGTCATTGTAATTCAGTATCTTACAGAAAAGATGATGATTCGCTTATTTTTGGTAATGGAAGTACAAAAGCTATTGATAACTCATTTACAAAGAGATGTTTTTATATTATTCAAGGCATTACAGATGTTCTAAATAATGCACCTGTCGATTCAGATGGAAGTATTACAACTGAAGTTGGTGCAAAATATATTGATTTGATGACCAATGCCATTGAATACGATGTTACAGACTTTGGTTTTAAGTGTAATTCAATCTTTGGTTCATTACCTAGAAATGTGCTTGTTATTACCAATGATGGCACAAAAGTGAAAGAGTTAATTCTCGGAAGAGGAAAAGTAGATTTTGGCAACGGCACTTTTATCAGTGGAAAAACGGGAAATCAGTACAACGGAACTTATAAAATAATCAACGAGTGGTCTATTGATAATTTCCCAGATGTGGTTCAAGGAGCAGAGTATAATAATGGATATATTTATTTTGGCGTTGGACATTCTGATAGGTGGATATGTAGAGCAAAACTTACATCTAAGCCGAACCTTGAGTTAGAATCGTATAAAGATATCTTATATTCAAATGGTGGAATCAAAACAAGTCAAACATCGAGTGGTATAACATTTGATGGTGACAGAATGATGTTGATTTGTGGCTCTGGTACGTTGTTGGAATATCCATTTATTAGCCAAAGAAGGCTATAGTTAACTAATTTTAAGCAAAAATCGAATAAAAGAGTCATTTCATGTGTTGAGATGGCTCTTTTGTTATATACACCTTTAGCTTAATTGGTAGAGCAACGATCTCCAAAATCGTCAGGTCTATGTTCAAATCGTAGAAGGTGTGCTAAGTAAAGTGAATTGCACTTTCATAGTGTTTTATAAGTTGAATTTTTATGAGAAGTGGTATTGTTACTGCTTCTCTTTTTATATTGGAATAAAAGGAAAGAAGGTGAAACAATGGCTAAAGTTTTAGAACCAATTTCAGACGCTGAACTAAAGAAAATTACAGTTGTGAATTTGCGTAATGAGTATAAAAAACTTGCAAATTTCTATCAGCGTATTATAAACAATGAGCTAATATATTGTAGCCATTGTGGACAATGGAAAAGTGCTGCGACATTCTACTCTTCTAAGGCAAGTCCTGATGGTATTGAACATTATGCTTGTAAAGAATGTATATTAAATGAATGTACTGATTATGACAAGAAGACAAATATACGAACTGATAATCGTGAGAAAACAATAGAAACATTTAGAAGACTTAATTGGTATTTTAATGAAAATGTTTACAATGAACAGTTGCAAAAACTCTCTGAGCAAACAGGAGAAAAGATTAGAAGCACTGCTGTTCAACAGTGGATAGTAATTTGTAGAAGTCTGAATGATTATAGTCAAAAAATATATAAAGATTCTGAATTCTCTGTTGATGATATAGAAAATAATCCAGAGGAAGATGTAAAAATTGTTCAGAAAACATTACGTGCTGCTAAGAAAAGATTTGGTACAGATTACAATAACGAAGAATTGATGTTTCTTGAGAATGAGTACCAGGACTGGATTTCGAGATATGACTGTTCACAGAAGGCTCAAGAAGAAACATTCCAAAATCTATCAATACTTAAATTAATGAAGAGAAATGCTATAAAAAGGGGAACTTCCACAAAAGATCTTGATTATTCTTATCAGCAATGGCTCGATACAGGTAATCTAAAACCAAAACAAAATACACTTGATACATTTTCAGATGCTCAAACAATGGGTACATTAATTCAGAAATATGAGGAAACACGCCCTCTTCCTGAAATAGATCCAGAACTTGCAGACGTTGATAAAATTGGAACTTACATAGACGCTTTTTATAGAGGTCATGCGTCAAAAATGCTTGGTCTTAAAAACAGATTTTCAAATATATATGAACGAGTAATGGCAAAATATACTGTCAACCCACCATCTTACGATGAGGAATCAGATAGCGAAATTCTATTTGATAAGATTTTTGGTAGCAAGGAAGATGAATAATTATGGCTACCGCAAAGAAAGAAAAGAAAAAGTCATTACAAGAAGTATATCAAGAAAAATCTGAGCGTGTATTAGAAGGAGTTGCTTATTGGGCTTCATTTTATAGAAAAAATCCACAGAGATTTGTACTCGAATATCTAAATGTAAAATTAAAGTTATTTCAAAAGATTTTAATATACATGATGATGGTCAGTACGAACTTTATGTATATTGCAAGTCGTGGTAGCGGTAAGACGTGGCTAACTTCTTTATATTGTGTTGTACGTTGTATCTTGTATCCTGGAACAAAAATCTGTGTGGCTTCTGGGTACAAATCTCAATCACTAGAAGTCATTCAAAAGATAAATGATGACTTTATGAAAAATTATGGTTGGGGTTCAGCTAATCTTCGTTCTGAAATTTCTGAAATTTCTACTTCTATAAACAATGCTCATGTTGATTTTCGAAATGGTAGTTGGATAAAAATTGTTAGTTCAAACGACTCAGCTCGTCATAACCGAGCAACGCTTATAGTTGTGGATGAGTTCAGGATGGTTGATTTGAATACAATTAATACAGTTCTTCGTAAATTCTTAACTGCTCCACGTTCACCTGGTTATCTTAATAATCCAAAATATGCACATCTTCAGGAACGTAACATCGAAATGTACATGTCATCTGCGTGGTACAAGTCTCATTGGAGCTTCGAAAAATTAAAAGCTTATTATGCAAATATGCTTGATGACACTAAGCGTTACTTTTGCGTTGGGCTTCCATATCAATGTGCAATACGAGAAGGTTTATTGTCTCGTGAACAGGTCGAGGATGAAATGTCTGAAGCAGACTTTGATCCTACTGCATTTAAAATGGAAATGGGTGCCGAATGGTATGGTGACACTGATGGTGCTTTCTTTAAATTCGATGATATATCTCCAAGGAGAAAGATACGAAATTCTTTCTATCCTCTTGAAATCTATAAAAACCATCAAATTAAAATTCCAGAATTAGTTCCAAATGAAAAACGAATATTATCTGTCGATGTAGCTTTGCTTGCAAGTAAAAAACACAATAATGATGCGGCTGCTCTTATAATTAACTCTGCTATTCCAACAGAAAAAAATGATTATATATCTAATATTGTTTATATAGAAACACACGAAGGAATGACTACAGATGAGTTAGGTATTCTTGTTATGAGATTATTTTACCAATTTAACTGTACAGATTTGGTATTGGATACTAATGGACAAGGTATTGGTGTTTATGATTTTATAATCAAGCCTCAGTATGATGCTGAGTATGGGGTTACATATGAAGCAATGACTTGTATCAATGATGATAATATGGCTGATAGATGTAAAGTTAGAAATGCAAATAAGGTCGTATGGTCTATTAAAGCTACTGCTGATTTTAATACAAAGGCAGCTATTGCATTACGTGCAGGATTTCAGAATGGTTCTATTAATCTTCTAACTTCTGAATTTGAAGCAGAAGAATTAGTAAAAAAGATTCGTGGATATTCCAAGATGACATCAAAAGAACAAGCATTATTAAAATTACCATATATACAAACTTCTCTTATGGTTAATGAATTGATAAATCTTGACCATGAGATAAAAGGAACAAATATAAAAATTGTAGAAAAACCAGGAATGCGTAAAGACCGATTTTCATCTCTGGAATACAATTTCAAAATTTGTCAGGATTTAGGGTTTAAGCTAAAACCTAAAAATACGGATGTTGAGTCACTCATCAACAAACTTCCAATCCGTCAAGGCAAAAGATTTTCAATGTTTAATTAAAGGAGGTGCATTAACGAAAAATGCCAAGAACAAAGAAAGCGGATGCTAATGCACCTGCTATAAATACAACTAAGAAGACAAACTCAACGTCCTCTTCTACTAAAACAACTGCGGCTCAGATGCGAAATTATTCCAAAGAGGAATACCGTAAGGAATTATTTGCCAAAGCGTCACAAGCTATGCAGTTACTCAACTTACAAAAAACAGAGACACGAAGTTATACTATTTATAGTAAAGAAAATCTTCGTTCTTATATGCAGAATCCATTCTCAAATGAAAATAGACTTCGTAATTTAAGTCGATTTTTATATAGAGTTTCACAGCCATATAGACGATTAGTAAATTATAATGCTCAGTTAGTTGACCTAACGGCAATGAATGTAAGTCCAAATATTGATATTACACAGAATAACAATACTAAGACAATTTTAAAAGATTATTATGATACTTGTGTAGAAATTGATAAAATGCACTTACATTCTGAAATATATAAAATGCTTGTAACCGCATGGATTGAAGATGCTGCTTATGGTTATATATATGAAGATGATACAGGTTTTTTTATACATCTATTAGATGGTGAATATTGTAAGATATCTTCTATCAATCCTGATGGCAGTTATAACTTTGCTTTTGATTTTAGTTATTTCAAACAGCGAAAGGATTATCTTGACTATTGGGATTCTGAATTTCAAAAAAAATATAATTCTTATGATAGTGATTCATCTCTTAAATGGCAAGAATTAGATCCTGAACGAACAATTTGTATTAAAGTTGGAAGCGATGATCCAAAACTCTGTATTCCACCTTATATTGGTGTCTTTGAAAATCTAATTGATACTATTGATTTACAATCACTTGTTTCTGTAAAAGATGAATTATCAATATATAAACTTCTTGTAGCTCGTCTTGAACATATGCAAGGAAGTGATAATCCAGATGATTTCGAGGTAGATATTCAGGTTGCTCTTGATTATTATGCGAAACTTGAAGCATCTCTTCCAGATTGTGTATCTTCTTGTATTTCTCCTCTTCCAATTGAACCAATTGAATTCAAAGGAACTACAACAGATGATACAGATATGATTGAAAAATCTATGAGTAATCTTTTTAAAATATCTGGTGGTTCTTTGGTTTTAAATGATGAAAAACAAGGAACTACAATCTATAGAGCACATATGATTGCGGATATGATGAATGCAATTAAACCTCTTCTTGGTGAAATTGAAATATGGATGAATAGATATCTTTCTTATAATCTTTCAAATCCCGCAAAAGTAAAATATCTTGAAACTTCCCCTTGGATGAAAAATGAAAAGAAAAAAGAATTGATAGAATCGGCACAATATGGTGTGCCTGTAAAAATGGCTGTTGCAGCACTTGATGGTTTTAGTCCATTGGAAGTGCTTAAAATGCAATTTCTTGAAAATGATGTACTTTCATTACATAATTCTTGGATTCCACTTCAAAGCAGTTATACTCAGTCGGATAATAATTCTAATGATAGTGGTGGACAAGAAAAAGACGTGACAGACCTCACAGACGAAGGAGAAAGTACAAGGGAGTCAGGAAAGAATGATATGTAAGGAGTAACAGGATGAAACAGAATTTTATAAAAACAACAGATTCTGAAACTTCTAAAAAGCTATCAGCTCTTGGATTTCAGAAGGTTGATAATACAAATGGTATTTATACCTTTTTGAATACTGGCAAAATCCAGTTTTCGGATAATGATATAGATAAAAAGAAAATTCAGTATAGTAACATGCTGAGTATTTAGCCACTCTCCTATTCGAGTGGCATTTATTATGCCAAGAAAGGAGGAAGAAATGCAAAAAAAATATTTTACAATTGAAGATTTAATTAGGTTCTGTGAACAAAAGAAAATGTATAACTTTTCTTCAAAGGAATCTGGTAAGCCTATTGTTATACAAGCAGTTCAGGACTTTTCTTCTGCTGATGTTGAAGAAACAGCAGATAATAAACTTTATGCAAAAGTTCGTGTTTGCCATACTTTATTAAATCGTAATGGAAGTTATATCTCAGAAGATTCTATGAAAGCAGCTATGCCTAGTCTTAAATATTCTCCACTGCTTGCAAATATTCATCAGTTGGATGATGGTACGTGGGATTTTCATTCGCACGATTATCATATAGAAAAAGATGAAGATGGAAATGAAAATGTTATCTATGACGAAAAACAAGTTGGTACTTTTACAGCAGATGAACCATATCTCGAATATGACAAAGATATGGATAAAACATACGTTGTTGCTCGTGTAGCAATTCCTGAATCATACACTCGTTGCGCTGATATTATTCGTGAGAAAAACGGCACAAAGGTAAGCTGTGAACTTATCATCTATGAGTGTTCATACAATGCAAAAGAAAAATATTTACAGTTAGATAATTTTGAATTTGCAGGTTGCACTTGCTTGGGTTCTGAAAAAGATGGGACACCTATTGGTGAGGGAATGCTTGGGAGTAAGATAACTCTTGAAGATTTCAGTGAAGAGAATAATAGCTTAATTAAATTTAATGAAAAAATGGTTGAATTACAAGCAAGACTTGAAAAACTTGAGACTGCTTGTTTTGACAATAAAAAAAATAATTCTAAGGAAGGAGGAAACAAAAACTTGAATAAATTTGAAGAATTATGTCAGAAGTATGAAAAGACAGTTGATGATATCACATTTGATTACAAGAATATGTCTGACGATGAATTAGTCGAAGCATTTGCAAAAGCATTCGATGAAGCTGATTCTACTGATGATGGAAGTGAGGGTGCTGATACTCCTTCTGGTAGTGAAACAACCACTGATGGAAATGAAGAAGGTGAAAATAATCCTACTGAGCAAAATCCAGATGAAAGTGAAAAAGGTGATGCCACAGAAGATGAGACACCTTTTATTGATGATGACGAACCAAAGAAGAAAGCTAATAATGCATTAACAAGAACTTTTGAGATTAGTCACGATGACATTCGTTATGCGCTTTATAATCTTTTATCTTCATACGAAGATGCTGATAATGAGTGGTATTACATTACTGGTGTATATGATTCGTATTTTGTATATGAAAGTTGGGACGGTGGAAAAATCTATGGTCAGAAGTATACAAAGGATAATGATAATGTAGCACTGGATGGAGAAAGATACTCATTACATAAAACATATCTTACAGATTCTGAATACGCAGAAATTGAATCAATGCGTTCTAACTATGCTGAATTAAAGGCATTTAAGGAGAATGTTGAAAAGAATGAACTTCATTCTAAGAAAGAGTCTTTACTTGCAGATGAAAAATACTCTGTATTATCTGATAATGAAGAATTTACAGAATTAAAGAAAAATATGGACAACTACTCTCTTGATGATTTAGAGACAAAAGCAAAGGTTATTTTTGCAGATTATGTATCATCTGTAGGTAATTTCTCATTAAATAGTTCTAATAAAAACAAATCCCATTCTATGCAGTTATTTGGTGATCCAAATACTCGTAGAAATAGTCGCTCTGGTAGATACGGAGACATCTTTAAGAAGTAATCACTTCATATAAATCACAAACAAATATTAACACTTTAGTAAGTCGTGCAGAAATGTACGGCTTTTATTATGCAAATTTTTAAGGAGGAAAAATTAATGGCAATTAAATTTGAATTATCAAAGTTCCCTGTCGCTTTCCCTGCAAAAGTTATTGCGAGAGACGGTGGAGCACACATGTACAGTATTCAGCACGATGGAGATCTTTGGAATGGTGCTGTAATTGCAAAGGGTGATTATAAGGCACTTGATCTTTACACAGAAGGAACAGCAACAAAGATTAATGCAAAGGTTGTTGGTCAGGCAGCAAACGGAAATTACTATGTAGAAATTACAAAGGATTCTCCTGCTTCTGAGGCACTCATTGTTTACAATCCACCAGTTATCGAGGAACAGTACAACAAGTCATTCCAGCTCGAAGCTAATTTTTATATTCCTGCAACTATGGAAGCTAGAGCTTATTCAGTTCGTGAAGGAGATATTTGGGAGCTTTCTGAGGCTGCATTTACAACAAAACCTACAGTTGGAACAACTGTTGTATCTACTGTTACTGGTAAGAAGTGGACAGTTGCGTAATTTTAGGAAAGGAGACAGATAATAATTATGGAAAATACAGCTAGAAATTTAATGTTTGATCTTGCTTCTGGTCGTGAAATTTATGATGACGAACAGGGCAGAGTTATTAGTAAGGCAGAAGCAAATGATGCCGTAAGAAAAGTGTGCTTTGAGGAACTTGGAATTACAGAAAAGTCTACTGAGAAGCAGATGATGAGAGCCTTAAAGTCTGATAAGGCTGTTGCTCTTTTCGAGGTAATTGAGGAAATTATCGAGAAGGAAATTGAGTATGGTTTCAGAGATAATGAATTCTTTAACAATTTCGTTGAAACAAGAAATCTTGCAGATGGTGATAGAACTGACTTCTGGACAGATACAGATATTATTCTTAACGTTGCAAAGGTTTCTGGCGATCAGCATGATTATACAATTCAGAGACTTGCTGAGGGTTCAAGTTTCACAGTTCCTACTAGCAGATATGCAGTAAAGGTTGGTGGAGATATTCGTCTCTTCTTAACTGGTCGTAAGGATTGGTCTGAACTTATTGATGCTGTAGCAAAGGCATATACACATAAGATTCAGGACGAGCTTTACGCTGAGTTTATGAATGCAGCAAGTAAGCTTCCTGTTACAACTGGTTTTAAGGGTACTGGTACTCTTACTAAAGATAAGAAGGATGAGTTTGACGAGATTATCTCTAATGTCGCTACAGCAAATAATGTATCTTCTGTTGTAATCATGGGTACAAAGACTGCACTTAAGAAACTTAATGCTCTTGCAGGAAATGGTTCTGTTGAGTGGGTAGCTGCATCTCAGAAAGAAGCTGTTGCAAACACAGGTATTCTTGGTTCTTATGAAGGAACTTCTCTCTTAGAAATCCCTCAGAGATTTAAAGATAATACACTTGCAAATAAGCTTGTCGATCCTACTATCCTCTTAGTATTCCCTGTAATTGATTACAAACCAGTTAAATTCATTGATGGTGGTGAGACTACTCTTGAAGTAACTGAGACTGGTGCAAATGCTGATGACATGCAGACATATGAAGCCCAGAGACGTATGGGTATTGCTACAATTATTACTCGTCAGTTTGGTCAGTGGGATTTAGATGCCTAATCTGAATTAATTATAAAAATTATGGAGAGTGTGAAATATCCACTCTCCTATTTTAATGGATAGAAAGGAATTATTATGGGTTATCAGAAAAAGACTACAACAACTGCTAACATAACAGAAACAAAAGTTGAAGACAAGTCAAAAGCTCGTAAATATGAAAAGGATGATGTTATTCCATGTAAGTCACTTACTGATGGAAAACTTTTGGTAACAGGCGAAAAGACTGGAATTTTATATAGATGGGCTGATTATGGCGATGTTGAAGAGGTTGAATACCAAGATTTAGTATATATGATTCGTTCTCATAAATCTTGTATTACAAGACCTAGATTTATTATTCAGGATGCTGAGTTTGTTGAACAGTATCCAGAATTAAAAGAATTATATGAATCATTATATTCTATAAAAGATTTAACAGATATTCTATCTTTGCCTATTACACAGATGAGAGCTGCTATTGCAAATTTACCAGATGGTGTCTTTGAGACACTTAAAGGACTTGCTGCTTCTATGATTATGAGTGGTACATATGATTCTGTTAAGAAAATCAAGATACTTGATGAAATCTTTGATACAAATCTTCTACTTACATTAGCACAGAATTAGTAAAGGAGGCTCACAATGACGCTTCCATACGAAACAATTTTTTCACGAACAAGAGGACGAATTTCAGATATGAAAGAACTCTCTCTTGACGAAAACGATTTGCTTGAAATATACACAGAGCGATTAAATAATGTAATTTCTAATCCAAGAGTGCGCAGACTATTCTCTTCTCTCACACTCGATGATGAAATTCAACAGTTGGATTTTACGCTAAATAATTCAGTAGATGAAACGGCTGATATGAATTTTGTCATAGGAATTCTTGTACTTGGAATGACGATTGAGTGGTTACAGCCACAGGTTGATTCTATTATGCACACATCAGTAATGATAGGTGGCAAGGAAGAAAAGAAGCTACTCGACAATCATAAAAATATGATTGACCGTCTTAATTCCATGAAAACTGAATTGAATAAACGTATTCGTGATTACGGATATATGTATAATTCTTATATCAATACGGAGTCCTAATATGCAATACATATATGGTAACTTCACAGACAAGCAAATTAATGAAGCAGTTCGTGCAATGCATGGTGATATTCACAAATTACTGCTCTATAAAGACAAAACAATTGAAGAGAAAATATTTGAAGATGATGAAGCATTTCTCGTCTTCTTTGAGAATGTTATGTTTAAATTAGGTGGCACAAAAACCTTATTTAATGATAACGGACTTATGGTAACTCTTATGGCAACCTTACAAGGTGCTATGGATAATTTCAAGAGTGACCATTTTAATTATAAAAAATTCCGTAGGGCAATCTTAGATTCTCACGGATATATTAAGCAGATGTTTGAGGGAGGTGTAAGCGATGCCGAGTCTACAAACAGCTAGGCGTGTCGCAAACGCCAAGAACAACGGTGCTAAAACGATTGGTCAGATTTATAAGGAACAGTCTGATTGGGCAATGGAACAGACTTGGGATAATGATATCCAGAGTAAAATCTGTTATATCTACGACTTCTATCATGACGATCAGCCACGATTAGCTGAAGGTATGACATATGAGAATACAACTAAAACACGCATAGATGTAAAGTTTATTGTTAAGTCATATCAGTCTATGGATAAAGACCAAGTAGAATATTATATTCAGTTTAGACCATCACAGGCGGTTCGATTTTCAGAAAATGATGAATTATATTATTTTGAAACTGATTACAAATCTGTTTATGGAAATACATTTCCTGTAGGCGAATACATTGATATTCCAGACGATAGAGGAGTTTATCATAAATGGTTGATTTGCCGTGAAGAAAGAGCAAACCAATTTCCGAAGTATCTCGTTCTTCCATGTGATTATGAATTGTGTTGGATTGAGACAAATGGTAAAGACAGAATTAAGCGTAGAATGTGGTCTGTTTTAAGAATGCAATCGTCTTACACAATCGGGCAGTACACGGATCGTGTATTTACAAGAACAGATAATCAGAATAAAATCTGGCTACCGCTAAATAAACTTACAGAGAAATTCTGGTATACCAATAGCGAAGATACTACAATGAGAATTGTTGTAAGTGCTCCTACTGAACACCCTCTAATATGGGCTTGTACAAAAATTGAGAATATTCAGCCTATAGGTATTCAAAAACTTACAATCTATCAAACTGTTTGGTCTGATAATAGAGATTATATTGAGAAAGACGAAAATGGTAATATTATTGGTATGTGGGCTTCATATTTCGATTCAGAAATTGCTCCAACAGATCCATCTACTCCAACCTCTCCCCCATCTTCTATTATAGCAAGAATTTCAGCATCCACCTCAACAATCAAAGTTGGTGGCTCTTATAAAAATCTTACAGTAAATCTATTCAATGATTCCAATGAAGATATTACAACTGAATATGCTGATGCAACTTTTACATGGACTTGCTCTATTGACGATGAAGATTGGACTGATAAAGTTACATGGCGAGCTAGTACAGAGTACAACCAAAAGAAAGTAAAGTTTCCTAGCGATACTTCTGTTATCGGCAAAATATTGTCTGTTATGTGTGAAGTTGTTAAGGAAAATTTGCCGATTGAATCTGAAATTTTGCTGTTAGAATTAACTGAGTAGGAGGTGTTTTATGGCAGAAAAATTAGTTACAAAGAATGATTTGTTGAATAAGCTTCGTGCATATAACAACACTCCTGATGATGAAAATATTTTATATAAAAAAAAGATAGAAAAGGCTTTATTATCAAATCCTTGTTTACTTTATGCACTCAATGAAAAAACGTTAGAGTCTGAACTTTTTGATGATGATGGTAATATCAATTGGGAATGGAATGAAGAAAAGAAGGAATACGAGCCTCTTGGAGAATGGGATAGATATTTTTCAGATACAGCAGGCGATGGAAATATACTTCCGTATTTATTTATTCCAGACACTCAGACAAAAGTACGAAATTATCTTTGTTATCAAGTAAGTTTTCAAGACACAGTTAGATATCAACCTGGGTTAAAAGATACATTAGTTACATTTACTATCTTTGTACATGGCAACGATAGAATGGATAAATTAACAGGTATTCCAAGGCATGATTTAATTGCTTCTATTATAAGAGAACGATTTGCATGGTCTAATATCTTTGGAATGCAAACATATCTCATATCTAATCGTGAGTCCACAACAGATAATAATTATCTTGTACGTACTCTTGTGTTCCAACTTACAGATTTAAATAGTAAGGTTCAGACACCTTATGGTGGACAATCACAGATGATGAACTATCAGTTAAGGCGGTGATATTATGGCACAGCAAGATACTGATATGTTAGACGGGCTTCAAGCTGCTATCATAGCCGAAGCCCAAAAGAAAAAAGAGAATATACAAGAATATAAATTTGATCCACTTAAAATGTATTTTAAAGAAGATTACTTTGTTAAGGGTATTCGCATTGTGCAACCGACTATAGGCAATATTCTCAATATCGGTGAGTCAAAATTTTATTCTGGTCTTTCGCCTTTTCTGTACAATTCTACTTCTATTCGTGTAATGTTATGGGATTTACCTCAACGAATAGATTGGTGTAAAGTAAAAGATATCGAAGTGTTTGGAATGTTAAAAAGCACAACAGATACTGATAATTCTGCAATTCAATTATTATTTCCAGATTATAGAATTGAACATATGCAGTTAATGCAGTTTCAAGAAAAAGATTCTGACAAACCTCAGTTATGCTTATATGATTCTGAAAATAATTTTATTTTAAAAGAATCTGAATATATGGAAATAGCAGAATATATTAGAACTCTGCTTAATATACACCCAAAAATAGAAAAAGCAAAAGGTAAAACAACAAAACAATGGATGATAGATGAAGATAGAATGAATATGGCACAACAAGAAGTTAAAAACTCTTCTACTCTTTTACCTCTTATATCAGCGTGTATCAATCATCCTGGTTTTAAGTATAAATTACAGGAATTAAGAGATGTTGGGATTTATGAATTTATGGATTCTGTTCAAAGATTGCAGATATATGAATCTACCCATGCACTTATGAGTGGAATGTATAGCGGTTTTTGTGATACATCTAAAATTTCAAAAGAACAATTTAATTTCATGCGTGAAATACATGAATAAGCAAGATTAGAGCGACTTGTATCGCTCTTTTTTAATACAAAAAAATAAAATTTAAGGAGGAATTTAGATTATGGCATTTAAGTTAGGTGACGTAATTATTGACCGTCTTCAGTTCGGTTATGGTGCTACAAAGACTAAAGCTCTTTATGCACTGACACAGTTGACAAATGCAACTATTGATATCACTGCTGATTCAACAGATATCAAAGATAAAGATGGTAACTTGATTTATAGAAAGTATTCAGGTAAGAGTGGTGAAGTTACTGCTACTAATGCATTCATGAACCTTTCTGTAATTGAAGCTATTTCTGCTCAGGATGCTGAGATTGCTTCTGATTCTAATACAATTGTTATGCCTATTTTTAAAATTGTAAAAGCAGGTGAAACACTTGATATTACAGATGCTGTTGAGGATTCATTTATTGTAAATGCACTTTCAGCGAATGGTTCACTTGGAAAGGCTTATACAAAAGGTTCTGCTGTTTCTGCGACAGAATTCAAAGTAGACACAGAAACAGATCACAAACTTACACCACCATCAGATCCAGAGGAAACACAGTATCTTATTAAGTTCAAGAAAAATGTTAAGAGTGGTGCTAAACTTACAATTTCTGGTGATAAATATCCAAAGGCACATGAGTTATACTTCAAGGCTCTTGCGGTTGATAAATGTGAAATTGGAAGCTATCGTGGTTGTATTATTCATATTTCATCATTCATGCCAAGTCCAGAAGTAAGTCTTGCACTTCAGGGTGGAGATTCACAGACAATGGATTATAAGGGTGCAATCCTTACAAATGCATGTTCTACATCTCAGGATATGGTTGAAATCTACTTTGTAGACGAAGAAGAGGAAGTCTAATCTTTATACAACCAAAACATATTTAGAAGAGTGGTCTTCCACTCTTCTATTATATTTAAGGAGATGAATGAATGAGCAAGAATGATTTAAGAATGTGCTGCGTTTGTCATGAGGAGTATTCATTTTGCCCAGTTTGTAATCCAGAAGACAGATTAAAACCCACATGGCATTTTGCTTATTGTAGTGAAAATTGCAAAGACATTTACAATATTACTTCTTCATTTGAAGATGGACGCATGACAGATATTGAAGCAAAAGCAAAATTAGAAAAACTCGATTTAAGCAAAAAAGAATATTTGGGTGAAAGTTATCAAAATTCTATTGCTTCAATTATGAAGGCAAAAACACAAGTTATTAAGAAAGAAAATAAAAAGGCAGAAGTTAAATCTGTCAAAAAGGATATTATTACAAAAGTCGAAAACGAGGCTGAAAGTGATGTTGAACAGTGATTTTGAAAACTCTAATAGGGGAATATAACATTACTGTTTAATGCTATATTTCCCTATTTTTTACGAATATTGTATGGAACGAAAGGATAATATGGTTAAAACAAATTTAAAACCGAGGGATTATCTATCACATGAAGCGGTTAGAATTATTAATCCCAAACAGTCTCTTCTTTATATAAAAAATGGTGTGTATCCTATAGATATGTATGCAAGCATTGATGATAAAACAAATAATTCAATTCTTGCAATGGTGTTTCTAAAGGAAGACACATATGAAGTATATCAAAAATGGTGTAATTATGAATTAAATTAGGTGGTGATTGAATGTTCTTAGATAACGCAGCAACAACTCCACTAAAACCAGAAGTTAAAGATTATATCATATCTCTTCTTGACACATATCAGAATCCATCTTCAATGTATCAATCTGGCGTTAATGCGAAACAAATAATTTCTACAGCACGAAATAATGTGGCAAAATTCATTAATGCCAATCCAGAAAATATTATCTTCACATCTGGCGGTTCAGCCAATAATACACTTTTTATTAAAGGTTATGCTCAGAGAAATGAATGTAGAGTGTTATATTCTCCTACTTCACACAAATCGGTGTTGAAGTGTGTAGAATCACTTAAATATAAGTGTTCACTTAAAGTTGATTATACAGGAAAAATTGATCTTCAAGATCTTAAAGAATGTTTATCTGTAGATACAATGAAGAAGATTGTAGTTATAGAATATGCTAACTCTGAGATTGGAACAATCCAAGATATAAAACAGATTATTGAAATGTGTCATTTTTATAACGCAATAGTCTATGTAGATTGTACAGGTTCTATTAGTCAAATCCCTGTAGATATAAGAACTTTAGATGTTGATGGTTTGGGATTTTCTGCACATAAACTTGGAGCTTTAAAAGGTACTGGTGTTTTATACAAAAAGTCATTTATTGAACTTGAACCTCTTATATATGGTTCTCAGGAACAAGGCTTATTTGGTGGTACTGAAAATGTAATAGGTATAGCTGTACTTGGTAAAGCAGTCGAGAATTATGATTACTCTTCTATTACATCTAATAATCGTGATTATATCTATAATTATATAAGTAATAATATTCCAGATTCATATTTAGTTGGTACTGACTTGAAACATAGATTACCACACAATCTTTATATATGTTTTAGAAAAATACAGGGTGAATCATTGATGACATTACTTGATATGAATGGGTATCAAGTATCAACTGGAAGTGCTTGTACAAGTGGAGATTTAACAGCGTCTTCTACTTTATTGGCTATTAAAATAAATAAGGAAGATATAAATAGCTGTATTCGTATTACAGTTAGTGGAAAAGAAGAATTTATTGAATTAAATAAGTTTTGCGAAACATTAAAGAGATGTGCAGAAACATTAAGACAATTGAATAAATAAAAATAAGGAGGGAACAAATTATGAAGGAAGTTTTTCAAAATATAAATTGGTTAGAACTTTTATCTGCTATATGGACAATTGTATTAGTACCTATCTTAACCAAGTTTTACTTATACCTCAAAGATAAGAAACTGGATAAGTATGCTGATATTCTTTATACAGAAGTTAAGAAGGCTGTTAAGTCTGTATATGAGACAGAAGTTAAAGATATTAAGGGTACTGCTGATTGGACGCCAGAAAAGCAGGCAGAAGTTAAAGCTGTCGCAAAGGAAAAGGCTATTCAGGCTCTTAATACTATTGTGTATAAGTCACTCAAGGAAGCTAATAGTGATTTCGATGATTATTTGGATTCACTCATTGGGACTGCTCTATACGATGTCAAACATGAATAAGGAAGGGATGGTACATATGAGTGGGAGCTATAGAAAATGTTACACATATTAATTTAATATTAGTTTTTCTTGGGTTCTTTGCCATCTTATTTGCAGCTAAAGAAATTATTGAAATATTCAGTTACTTCAAAAAAAAATTTCGCATTAAAACAGGAAATGAAGAAGATAAAGAAACTGTTGAAAATCGTATTAAAACGCTTGAAAAACACGACAATTGGCAGTATCAGGAAATTTTGAAAATATCTAAAGGTATAGATGATATTAAAAAGTCTTTAGATGTAAATGAAAAAGAAACTAATCAGAGAATTATCGTGCAATATGGTGCTGAACTTTACAATTTACATAGTAAATTTATGGCACAAAAATATATTACAAGAGCAGGATTAGAAACTTTTCAATTATTAGCAGATACATATATTGCTTGTGGCGGCAATCACTCAATTAAAGGAAAAATAATTCCTGAAGTTATGGCTTTACCGATTAAAGAAGATTAATTTCCATAATATCACAAATTTGGTAAACTTTGATTAACATATATTTATGTATAATACTTATATAAACCAAATTTATGTAAATACTTTATGTATGAAGAATAAAGTCGATGAGTATCGTTGTAAACAAAATATGACATTACAGCAATTATCAGAAAGAACAGGTATATCAAGAACTACTCTTTCCAAAATTGTAAATAACCAAACAAATGATATTTTGTTAAGTCATGCTATTATTTTATCTCGTGTACTTAAAGTGGATTTATATGAATTATTTTGTATACAGAGATAAGGAGGAATGTTTATGAAAACATATTTCAATTTAATATGTGAGGAACTATGTATAACAGGAGGTAAGGTTATACATATTGATACAAATGTTGGAAGTCTTGAAGAAGTTCACAAGATAGTAACTGATAATGCTGATAAATACCCAAACGGAAAATGGGAATTATACCCTATGCAATTAGCGGTATAACAATACAATTAAATATAAAAACTTTCAATGAGAACGAGTCTAATTCAGGCTCGTTCTTTTATTTTATCTAAAAATAAAGGAGGAACTTATGGCTTATAGAATTATAGACGTGTCAGACAATAATGGACAGCTTGATTGGGATACAATTAAGTCAAGTATTGATGGTGTAATCATTAGAATTGGCTATGGCTCAGATATAGAAAGTCAGGATGACAAACAGGCAATTAGAAATATGCGTGAATGTGAAAGACTTGGTATACCTTATGGTGTGTACATATATTCTTATTGTCTTAATATAGAAGAAACAAGAAGTGAAGCAGCTCATATATTAAGAATGATTCAGGGATTTAATCCTGTTCTTGGTGTATGGTTCGACATGGAAGACGCTGATGGGTATAAAAGAAATCATGGTCTTGTTCCCGAACAAAATGGTGAACTTCTCACAGATTTTTGTGTAGAATTCATGCAGATTGTTAAGGATGCAGGATGCAAAACGGGTGTTTACGCAAATTATAGTTATTTTACTAATGTATTAAACGATGGTAAACTAATGTCTTTTGAAGGATTTAACAGATGGCTTGCACATTGGGGAATAGATGAACCTTCGATGGATTGTCTGTTGTGGCAATATACATCAGATGGTTATATTGAGGGAATTTCATACTATACAGAAACACCTGTATATGATGATAATGGTGTTCCAACAGGTGAGACGACAACAGAACTTCATCATAGATTTGATATGAATTATTATTATGGAGAATTACCTAATGTTGAACCAGTTATTCCATCTGAACCAACTGAAGATAACTCTGAATCAGATGATATTGAAACAAAATATCATGTAGGAGATTATGTGTCATATCATACAATTTATGCGTCTTCTACTTCCGAAAATGGATTAACACCTTCAATTACAGGGGGTACAATTACTAATATTATTGCATCTGCAAGAAATCCATATCTTATCAACGGTGGTACAGGCTGGATTAATGATGATTGTATTGTTGAAAATAATGATGAAAATACTTCTGAACCAGAATCGCCTGACGTAGAAGAACCTACAGGTCTTACTCATTCTGTTGGCGAATATGTCACATATTCAGCACTCTTTGCTTCTTCAACTTCCGAAGAACCACTTAACCCACTTTATACAGATGGAACTATTACAGCTATCGCTGAAGGTGCGAGAAATCCTTATCTTATCGAAAATGGTAGAGGTTGGGTAAATGACTCTGTTATTAATGGCAGTTCTGCACCAGAAAATACTTATGAAGAACCATCTTATGATACATATGAAGTTGAAAGCGGAGATTGTCTTTCAGCCATTGGTGATAAGCTTGGTGTAGATTGGTATTCTATTGCAGAAGCTAATGGTATCGGAGAACCATATACTATTTATCCAGGTCAGTCTCTTATTATACCTAGATAGTATACTAATAATAAAGAAAGTGTGGTTTCATAGTGATTTTCGAAGCCACACTTTAAATAAAAAACACTTACCAATCCCACGATAGACGTGACAAATATGAGAGTTTGATCCACGACTACAGAATGAACTTAATTATCATTATCGGTTAGGATAAGACCGCCAATGCTGACAAACAGACTCCCATTTGCCTAAACGAAAGCGTTTGTACTGATTGACGTGTACAAGATATGGATATATACAGACATTCATAGATTAGTATTTCACCAAGAACTTTCTCTCAAAATTATGAGGTAAGATTGGTAAGTGTTTATTTATTATAACATATTCAAAATGTCTTTACTACTATCTAGCCATGTAGTAAGGGCATTTTATTTTATACGGAGAGTGTATGGCTAGACCACTCTCCTACCCTTAATCAAGAAAGGAAGATTATTATAGCAAAAAATATAGGTAAAGTTTTTGAACAGAATTTCAAAAATTCGTGTCCAGAAGATGTTTTGATTTATAGACCGCCTGATGCTGCTCAATCATTTGATATGAGTTCAAAGTTAAGATTCAGTCAACATAGTCCATGTGACTTTATGATTTTTAGTGGCGAAAGAAATACATTTTGGACATTGGAATTAAAAACTTTTGGAGGATCTTGCTCATTTGAGCGAAACAAGGAAGATAAAGGAATTATACACTACTATCAAGTAGAATCATTGAAGAAGTTTTCTATTTATAAGAATGTCTGTAGTGGTTTTATTTTGGATTTTAGAAAAACAGGTAATACATATTTTCTTATGATAGATGAATGGGATGGATTAATAAATTCTCTTTCTAAGAAAAGTTTTAATGAAAATGATTTATTAAAATATTGCAACCCTATTCTTATTAATAAGAAAAAATTAAAAGTGAATTATCGTTATAATATCAATAGTTTTCTTAACGATACGAGATTGTAAAGGAGAATAACATAATATGAACAAAACATTAAAGGTATATCAGATAATTAATGTCAATGCAAGAATTAAAAATGTAATCGAAGGTGACTCAGCAATTAATGCTGCATTTAAGTTTAAGTTGCTCAGATTATATTCAGAGATTCAGGGAGTTGTAAAAGATTTTGAAATGACTAAAGACTCTCTTGTAAATAAGTATGGTAAGGACGTTGTTGATGAAAAGGGTGAAGTTGTTCCTAATCAGAAGAGAATTAGTCCCGAAGATGATAATTGGAAAGATTTTATTAAGGAGATTAATGCGGTGAGCGATTCTGATGTAGATGTTAATTTCACGCCTATCAGTGCAGAAGAACTGTTTAGTATGGGGTTAGATACTGATGCTTGTGCTGATTTAATACCGATTGTTGAAGAATAATTTATAAAGGAGATAAAGGAATTATGAATAAGATAGCAATTAAGGAATTTGTTGATGGATATAACAAGTGTGTAGATTCATTAAAAAATAGATATATACAGGAAAAGTTAAGTATTATAACTTACTTACCTGTAAACTTCAAAGATACTATTGCAATAGTCATTACAGATAGAACTATGTTTGAACAGGAAAAATATACTGATGAAAATGGTGAAATAAAATTCCGTAAGACTGATAATATACATATTAATTCATTTGTTCAATATATGTTATTTGTTAGAGAAGTTATTGAGAAGTATACAAATCTTGTTTGGAGTAATGACGGTAATTATACAGCGGATTATGATTTATTAAAATCTTCTGGACTTCTTGATAAATTAATGATTGGAGAAATTGCGAATGGAAAAGAAATTCCACCACTTATTCCAGCAAGTGAAATATCTGAAATAAGAACTCTTATTGATATGCACAAATCTGATATTATGCAGAATGTGTATGAACCACATACATACATTAGTCGCCAGGTTGAAAGATTTGGAACACTTGCAAATATAACCATAGAGCCACTTATGAAGCTTATTGAACAGAAGATACAGGGTATGCCAAAAGAAGATATTAATAAAGTTGTTGAACTGGTAAGAGCTGGTGATTTTAAAGAGGTGGAATAAGTTATGATAATTGGAATATTATACGGATTTCTATGCGGATGGATTCTTGCTTTGTTTAATGTAGATGATATTTGTATAGAAGTTTTACAACCATTTATCTCATTTGAATTAACAACAACTCATTATTATTTTGTGTTTGGATTAGTTGGATTGATATACGGAATAATACATTAACAATTAAACATTTAAGTCCTATATGTGTCACGGCATATAGGACTTTTTCTTATGGAGAGTGGTGATACTGCTCTCCTATTTTAGTGTAAAAATAGTAAAATTATAGTGAATATTTTGGAGGTGATTAGATTGGCAAGGATAAGTCCAGAATTAAAGAAACAACTACATGATATTGCACAAAAACAAGCAGAAAAGATAGCAAAAGAATTTGAAGATAAAATGACTGAACATTATAGAAGTGTTCTTGATTGGTATTATGGAGAGCCATATCAGACGAATCCTCCACATTATGATAGAACGGGCAATTTAAGAAATTCATATATTCCATATTTTAAATCTACTAATTCAAGTGTAATTGGTGGAATTGAAATATCTGGTGAAAGTATGAATGACTATGGTAGAAAGTCAAAAATTTCTGGTGAAGATTATCTAAGTAAATTCTTTTTTAATCCATTAGGAACTTGGCATGGTGGTGATTGGCATGGTGGATATGGCGTACTAGCCAATTTCAATGCATATAACGAAATGGTTAATTTTTACAAATACACAGTAAAAGATTTTAGAAAAAAATATGAAATATAGGAAGGAGAAATTATGGTTGAAGAATTAAAACTTGCCATAAAAATTGATGATGCGACTATCGAACAATCACTATTGAAACAATTTGCTAATGCGCAAAAAATGGCTGACAAGGTTGTTCTCGATTTCAAAAATGTAAACTTCGATGATAAACAGATTGAAGCCAAATTTAAAGAAATGCAGAAGAAGGCAGGTCAGAATCCGATTGATTTGACTATTGGTGGCAATACACTTGATATGCTTGGTCAGATTGATAAAAGACTTACTGAAATTTTAAGTATTGGAAAAGGAAAATCATTTATTGACTCCTCTTCTATTACTAAAGATATTAGCAAAGTAAAAGATACTATTTCTGATATAAATAAAGCATTTAATTCTACAGAAGTTAATGGATTAAAAACACAGCAAGAGCAAATTGACAAAAATATAATTTCTTTAAAAAAATTACTAGATTTATTATATGACATAAAGAATGTTGATAAATCATCTTATAGTGGAAAGTATAATACTGATTGGATTGGTATTTATTCAAATCAAGAAGAAGCTATTAAAAGTAATCTTGAAGATAGAAAAAACAAATTGAATTCTTCATTAAATATAATTTTAAGTGAAGATAAAAATGCAATTATTGAATTAGAATCAGAAGCAGAAAGACTAAAAAATTCATTACAATCAATTCAAGATTTGTCTAATAGAATTTCTTCCAATTCATCTATTTCAAACTTAGGGAAAAATACAGACGGTTCTTTTGATTACAAATCGTATGCAGATGAATATAAGTTAATTGATGATAGATTGGGAGAACTCAATAATGAGTATGAACTAACAAATCAACAATTAGAAGAATACATAACTCTTCAGGTTAAAGCTGAAAAGATTATGGAAAAGGTAATGGATTATTCTGGTGGAGTAAAAGGTTCTGGATCTAAAAGCAAAGCTGAACTAAGAACTTGGATTAAAAAATCATTCGCACAAGATTTAGGGATTAAGCCTGACGAAATCTATAATGGATTATTTGGCAACATTACAGACGCAATATATTCTAGTTGGAACGGAATTTCTTTATTTGATTCGACAGGTGCAAAAAGAAGTTTAAGAGAAATTTCTGCTGAAATCCTAAATTATAAAAGTGTTATCTCTGGGGTTACTGGATCTTATGGAGCAAATGAAGACGCTAAAAAATTAAGAGAATTAAACAGCGTTCTAAATTACATAAAAACAAATGCTAATGAAATAGCATCTACAGACTTTTCTTCTCAAATAAAAGAAGCTTCTGAACTTGTTAACTTTTACAACAAAAAAGTTTCTGAAGATAATGGAGACGAGCAGTATAGTAAAAGTCTTGAGAATGCGAAAAAGAATTTACAGGAATTACTTGATTTACAAAATCGTCTTAAAACTGCAAAAAATGAGTCGTTATCCTCTCAAGGAACGACAATATCTGAGCAGAATAAAATTCAAGAAGAGTTAAAAGAAACTCAAAATCAAGCAGAAAAAACTTCTGATATTCTAAAAGAAACTTCTACTACTTCGACTAATGATTCACAAATTGAAGAATTAAAAACTGATATCGTAGAAGTTAAAACAGAACTTGGTGAAGTTAAAGATAGGATTTCTAATATCGAGTCAAATGGTTTTGAAAATGTACGAGAAGACGTTGAAAAGACAAAGGAATCTGTAAAAGAACTTAACAGCGAACTTGCAGAAATGAAATCTAACATCTCTTCTATTCCACAAGAATCGAATATTTCATCTGGAAGGAAAGACGCATTTCAAGGAAATGGTATTGATAATTCTAAAGAGCAGTTAGCTATTGATAAGCAACTTACAAAAGAGCTTGAATCACAAGCAAAAGCCCAGCAAAAAAAATGGAAATCTTTTCAAAAAGAAAATGAGATCTATCAAAAGAAGCAAAGCGAAGTAGAAGCAGTTAAGCGCAATAAAGATGCCTATGAAGAACTGGCAAATGCAATTAAACAGTATTCAGAAGTTTCAAAGCGTGTTTCTGGTGGGAAAGCTGAAGATGGTGACATTGAAAAGATGACTCAGCTTGAGGAAAAAATTTCTCAATTACAAAAACAGCCTATTTTATCTGATTCACAGGTTGCTAAATCTGAAAGTGCGTTAGTCAGTCTTTATGACCAACTTGATAAAATTGAGAAAAAACTACAGGAAACAAATCAAAAGCAAGTTGATAGTGGTTTTAGTAAGCTTTCTACATATCAGGGTAAGGTTGATAAATATCAAGCCACTATTGACAGATTTAATGATGGTGGTTGGACAAGTAGTACATATTCAGAAAATGTAAAAGCCGTAGAAAATGCTGTTAAAGAGTACGAAACTCTACTTAATGAATTAAAGGGCAAAGATGCTAGTTTAGTGACAAGTGATGAGATTAATAAATTGGATAACTATGAAAAGAAAATCAAAGATACTATCGCTACTGTCACTAATATGTCAGCTTCTGAAAAGGGATATAACTTTGTTTCAGGTCAGAAAGAATTGGATAAGATTCATAAACTTCTCAATGAAAATAGTAAGATGTCTTCTGAAGCAAAAGCTAAAATTAAGGCTTATTATGCCGAAATTGAGAGTGGTAATCCTAGCATGAGTCTTGATAAAATTCATGGCGAAATCTTAAAGATTTACAATGCCGAAGTTGAAGCTGGTCGTGCAGGTAGAACATTGTGGGATACTTTAAAGAATAGCGGATTCCATCAGATTGCCGCTCAGATGGCAGGAATGTTTGGTGTTTATGATGTTATTAATGTGGTTCGACAAGGTGTAAATACTGTTCGTGAACTTGATACAGCGATGACTGAAGTTCGTAAGGTATCTAATGCAACTGAAAGTCAATATGATTCTTTTAAAGATACTATTTCTTCTACTGCAAAAGAGATTGCAACAACAAACAAAGAGTTACTTAATTCTAGTGCGGATTTTTTAAGATTAGGATATAGTCTTGATCAGGCAAGTGATCTTGCGAAGAATGCCACATTATTTGTTAATGTTGGTGACGGTGTAGACATCACGGAAGCCACTGAAGATATGATTACAGCAATGAAAGCTTTTGATATCCAAGCTGAAGATAGTATTAAAATTGTTGATGATTATAATCAGATCGGCAACCGGTTTGCACTCTCCGCTTCTGATATTGGCGAAGCAATGAAACGTTCTGCATCTGCTCTTGAAACTGGTAATAATAGTTTTGAACAGAGTATTGGTCTTATTACCGCCATGAATGAAATTGTTCAAAATAGTGAAAACACAGGTAACTCTCTTAAGGTTTTAAGCCTGCGTTTAAGAGGTGCAAAGGCAGAATTAGAGGATATGCAGGAAGACACAGATGGTCTTTGTGATTCAACCTCTAAGCTTCGTGAACAAATTAAATCTTTGACTGGTGTTGATATTATGTTAGATGACAATACATTTAAATCAACAACAGACATTATTAAAGAATTAGGTGCTGTTTGGGATAAATTATCCGATTCTTCACAAGCTGCAACTCTTGAACTTATAGCTGGAAAATCAAGGGCGAATAATGTAGCGGCGTTACTTAAAAACTATCAAAGAATTGATGAAGTTATGGAAAGCCTTGGTGATGCCGAGGGTTCAGCAATGCGTGAAAATGAAGCTATAGTTGATTCAATTGATGGACGAATTAAGAAACTATCTGCTTCTATGGAAGATTTTTGGCAAAAAGCAATAAATACAGATTTTGTAAAAAATATTGTATCATCACTTGATATCATATTAAATCTATTAACAAAAATCATTGATCAGTTCGGTTTACTTCCAACTATTATTGGTGTTGGTGGTGCTGGTACAGGTATCTTTAAGTTTATTAAGAATTTTGATTGGGTTTTAAAACCTTACACAAAAAACTCTCTCCAACAGTTTTTAGTTGGTCAATCATAGATAAGAGAATAACATAATGGCGTTGTAATCAAGTCTATGGATACATGGGATTCTTAATAAAAAACTCTGCAAACACTTTAGCGGAGTATAAACTTTACATGGAGGAGTAAATGCTTGAATGCTTGGTAGCTTAACAAACTACCCACGGATCACATAGCAAACCGTAATTCATATAGTTATATTGGATGAGGTTGCGAAAGCGGAAAAAATTGTATATGTGGATATATGAGAATATCAAGAAGACTTGATAGGTGTCTAAGTATCATTAACAACGGGCAACGAGCAGGACGGTACTCTACATTTTATAATGTTGACCATATATAGAAATGAAAGGTCATATATAGAGAATAACTATATAAGAGAGCAATCCCCAACGACATACCCATCCTCTAAGTGAGTCATCGCCTTAAGTATGACATTCGCTTATAATGCATAGTGTACATTGCGATTTCGGAATTCAGTAATGTACTTGAGTGTGTGTTTCACTCAACTAGAAAATTCCAAAAAAGATAACTTATAAACAGAGAATAATAAAATAGGACTGTCGTGAGACAGCCCTACCCCAAAAATTAAAAGGAGAAAAATGAAATGGCATATAAAGAGAAAGATATTATAACATCATATTAGTGATGTCTTTTACTTTACTATCAGAAAGTTCAGTATGTTTACAAATCATGCTTGTGACAATGACTTTTCCTAAAATGGAACGTAAATTATACTTACCACTTCCGATAATACTTGTTAAAAAGTTTAACATGTCTCGCCTCCCTTCTCTATAGAATAGAAATATAAATTAGGGAAATATGCGCCCAGAAAGGGCAGATTCATTTTTCCGACTGCCATAAAAATAGACATTGGGACAACCTTCGGTTATAGAGTGTTATGGTACACATCTATGTTGTTTCTCCAATGTCTATATTTTACCATTGTATTTAATTCAATACAATCCCAGAACAATAGTTCTAATTTTATAATTGTGAGTTAATATACTCTTCTCTTTCGGATTTCGTCATTGAGAAGAATTTTTCAAATTCTATATCAAGATTTTTGCATTCAATGTTGCATGTTCTGCATATACATTTAATATAATGCGTGTATGTGATTCTATGACAATTAGGACAGTAATGGATTTTAAACATAATCTAACTCCTTTGTGTAGTATCTAAATCAGTCGTATTATTAAATGTTAATCATTACATATTATCCTTTTCAGTATCGAGCGTTATTTTATCATCGCTTAATGAATATTCTCCATGATAGAATTTATTAATATCCATATTTAATGCTTCAATTACCTTACAAGCGGTTTGGAAAGTGGCTGATTCAATTTTGCGTTCTCCACTTTCAAATTTTTGATATTGTTGAAGTAGAATTCCTGCTTTTTCAGCGACCCCTTGCTGAGTTAATCTAAGATTAATTCTTCTTTCTTTGAGTATATTAGATGTTGTTAATAATTTAAAAAATTCTGTTTTCATATTTTCCTCCTATCACATTCGTTTGAGTGTATTTTACATTCAGGTGAATGTCTTGTCAAGTACGAAAATACTAAACAAATGTTCTTGTAGATATATGCCAAATATTGGTATATAATATCATTATTATATATTGATGATTGGGGAATTCTATATGCAAATACCAATACGAGAATTAAAAACACAGTTAAGAAATAATATAGATGAATGTAAGAATACTCTATCTTATGAAAATATTACTGTATCAAAATCAATCTTTGGGTTATTTTCAAAATTGATAAATAAGTTCGAAAGAACAAAATCATACCAAACAGGATTATTTATTAAAAGTATGAATGATTGGCTTGACAGATATGAGCAGTGTCATAAGCCACTTGATGCTAAAATTGGCGATATTAATGTCGGTGATATATTTATGGTTGATTGGAATTTGTCATATACACCAGAATTGTCTTATGAACATCCTTGTGTAGTAATAGAGAAAGTAGGTGATTTCCTTTTTGTTTTACCAGTCTCTGGGCAAAAACAATATATTGATATGGGATATCATCCAACAAACAATAAATTAGGCGATAAAAATTATAGAATTGTAGATACATCTGATGGTTTTAATAAACAATGTGTAATTCACATTAACCAAGCAAAGGTTATTAGTCAAACACGTATTCTATATAAAATGGGAAATTTGACTACAGATACATTAGGGGAATGTAAGCTATTTGAAGAAATCAAAGATACTATGCTTAACACATATTTTCCTAATGAATATAATAAACTATTAGAGGAAAATAATGAATATAAAAGAAAATTAGATTATTTATCTATACAAAGAAAGTGTAATCAATCACGTGCAGATAAGTATAGAAATGAAAATGAAAAATTAAAGCGCGAAATTGAACAACTTAAGATAAATTTGAGTAATTTAGAAAATAATTGACAAACTAACATTATAATGTTATTATAATTACACATATAAAATATTTATTTTTATATGTCGGACAGCAAGACTTATTCTTACGAATAAATACCTTGCAAAATTAACAAGATTGTGGACATTAGTTCACTAGGACTTCTTCGATGTACGGAAGAGTCCTCTTTATACTAACAACGAAGAGCAGGAGGTTAATCCTGCTCTTTTATATTACTCTTCTTTTCTATTATCCCATCAGTCTTTATCTTCTCCGCTACATTCGTCACTATGTTCACAGAATTCACAATGACATTCATCTGTATAGTCGCCTGTTTGCCAACATAGTTCTGTTGGAGACATATCATTATACATAAACTCACCCCCCTCTGCTTTAAAATTATTGTAAGGTAAATAAGGAATATTTTACCATTTTATATTACGATTTATTTTAAAAATCACTCTTACAATTATTGCAGTGCCATTGTTTTTTAACCTTTTGTGAGAATATACCAAACATCGCTACTGATGTTGCCTTTGATACTCCCGATATTTTCTTACAATTTGTACTATTACAATATGGACAATGAACTTTATTCAACCAATCTTGTGCCTGTGCGTTAGCTTGGGCTATTTGTTGTGGTGTTAGGTCGGGATTAGGAAGAGGTTTGCCATCTATAAAATAATCACAAATAGCTTGTGCATCTTCAAAATTACAATCATATTTTTCAACAATTAAATTTAATACCTTTAATTTATCTTTTTTACTACATGCAAGATCAAATTCTTTAGAAAAATTTGTTCTATTCATATATTCAATATCACATATCTTATTCATAATATCTTCTACATTCATAAATTATCGCACCTCTATTTCGATTATTTATTTATTATATCATATAAAAAATATTAAGCAACTAAAAACTGTTGGAGAGTCTTTAGATGTTACTAAAACAATTAATGATGTAATAAATAAAAGTTCTGTTCTTCAAAATACATATAACGCAAATGCTGTTTTAGCAAATAGACTTGCTGTTGCAACAGCAGGATATTCTACCGAAGCAGTAAAAGCTGCAATTGCAGAATCAACCCTCAATGAGATGCAGATAAAGGCAATTCTTGCAAAACGAGGTCTTACAGAAGCAGAACTTGAAAAAACTACAGCCGAATTAACTGCTATTACAACAACTAATGCCATGACAGTATCAGAGGGTGCAGCCACTACTGCTACTGTAGGACTCGGAACAGCAGTTAAAGGATTAGGTGTGACACTTAAAACATTTGTGACATCACATCCATACTTAATTGCTATTGCTGCCGCTATAGGTGCTATTTATGCTGCTGTAAAAATTGTTGACGCTTGTACAACAACTTTCGATGAACTGAAAGATAAAATATCTAATTTGAAGCAGGAAGTTTCTGATTCTGAATCGACTTTAAAAGATTATAAAACTCAGCTTAATGAAATTAATCAAAAGATAACTGAGATCAACAGTCAGGATTCTTTAAGTCTTACTGATGAACAGGAATTAGAAAAACTTAAAAATCAAAAAACTGAGCTTGAAAATTTATATGAAATCGAAAAAGCTCGTCATGATTTAAAGCAAAAAGAATTAGAAGATACTGCCAATGAGTATTTTAACAAAACTTTTAGTTCTAAATATAAGACCGATTCTTATACTCAGAAACAGATGAAAAATGGTCAGTTTGTTGATGTTTCTTATTCAAAATCTAAACAGGTTACAAAACTTGAAGAAATGAAGGCTGCTTCGGATCAAATGTTGAAAAATCAGAAGGAATTAGATTTATTAAATGCCAAATATAGTAATAAATCTGATTCTACCGATAAGGAAACAAAGGAGTATGAGAAAAAGAAAGCACAGCTTGAAAAGGCTCGTGATGATGCAAAGAAAACTGCTTTAGATATTCAGGAAGAGGCAAAGAATCAAATTGAGGGATTGGACTCAACCTCAGATACTTATAAAAAGGTTACAGAAGCTTCGCAAGAATTATCTGACGCATTAGCAAGATTAAATAATGACTGGGATAATCTGTCTAGTAAAGGTAAGCAGGAGGATTTATCTTCTAAGATATCAAAGGAAGCTAAAAATTTAACTTCTGATGATATGAAAAATATTGATAATTATCTTTCAACTTTATCTGATGATGATTTAAACATTCTTGCTAATGTGACTTTTGATGAGAACACTACAGTTGAAAGTCTTAAAGAAGCTATTAAAGCCGCTCAAGAGGAAGCTAACAAAAGTTCGGTAGATTTATCTGTTAAAACATTTGATCCTACTTCTCTTCTCACTGAATCAGACGATAAATCTAAAACTGCTACTCTTGCAGATTTACAATCAGAAGCTGACTTGCTATCAACAATTCAGAAAGAATTATCAGATAATGGTAAGATTAGCGTATCTTCAATGCAGAGTATTATTAAGCAGTATCCAGAAGCTAAAAAGGCTTTATCTGAATATTTACTTGGTATAATATCTGAAGAAGAATTGTTTGCAGAGCTTGAGGGAGTATATGAGGATGATAAAGATGCTTATATTAAATCCGTTATAGAAAAAGCTAAGACAGATGAGGATTTCTTTAATACCCTTAAAACCAATTATCCAGAACTGATTAATCAATTAGGAGCAGTTTATGGTACAGATGTTGCAAACTGGACTACTATGGAACAGGCAAAGGTTAATATTACAGCACAGGCAATACAACAAATAGCAAACATTTATAAAGAGTTTTATAAGGCTATGGGTGTAAATGATGGTATTGACTTTAATATTCAAGCTACTAAAAATGCTATATCCGCAGGAAATCCAGGTGCTATAGGTGGTTCATTATTCAGTAAATCTTATTCAAAATCTAACTTTGATAAGGTTGTAACTGACAACAATCATAAATTCAAAATGAATGGCAATGATGTTAGTAATGCCTATAAAGAATTGCAGAATAATATAGATTCAGTCTGGAACACAGCCGAAAAGATGAAAAATGCCATAGATGATGCGGCTTACAATCAGATTAATGCAAGTATAGATACATCATGGCAAGGTCTAGGCGGTAGTGATAGTTCATCTTCTTCTCAAACAGCAGAAAAACTTAACTGGATTGAACGCTTAATCAATAAGATTTCTACAGCATATTCACGACTTAAGAATATTGTATCTGATACAACAACTACATGGCTCAAGCGTAATAATGCATTGGCTGATTCTATGAGTGTACTCAGAGATGAGATAAATGCACAGTCACAGGCTTATGAATATTACATGAACGCATTTAATTCTTATGGTCTTGACGATTATTATAAGAATCAGATTGCAGATGGCTCAATAAGTATTGATGTTATTTACGATGATGATTTGAAGGATGCTATATCTGATTGTCAGGATTTCTATGATAAAGCACAAGACGCTAAGACTGCTGTACAGGAACTTGGTATTGAGCTAAAAGGACTTGCTAAGAGTAGATTCGATAATGTAGCTTCTGAATTTGAAGAAAAGATTAATAAGATTGTTGCCGTTAGAGATTTATACAGTAAAGAAGATGAACTTATGAACGAAAAGGGTTGGTTCTCTTCTACTCTACTCAATTCAGCAATGATTGACCAGGAAAATAAGAATCTTCAAAAACTCGAAGCCGAAAGGGATGCTTTAGTCAATGCATTAAATTCTGCTGTAAATTCTGGAAGCATTATGCCTGAATCAGAGGATTGGTATTCTATGCAGTCAGCAATAGATGAAGTTTCCTCAAGTATTTTAGATGCTAAGAAGGCTTTGGTCGAGTATGATAACACCATTCGCCAGATTAATTGGGATGCTTTTGATAGAACTCGTGATGACGTTGAAAACCTTATTAGTGAAACAGACTTCCTTACAGAATTACTCAAAGATGTTGGAATAACTGACAATAATGGTAATATGACAAAAGAAGGTCAGGCTGCTCAGGCATTACTTGCACAGAAATACCAATTATACCTTAATCAAGCAAAAGCTTATAAAGATGAAATTGCTAAAATTGATGCTGATTTAGCTAATGATCCTTATGACAAAGAGTTACTTGACAGAAAACAAGACCTTATTGATAAGGAACAAGAAGCTATTAAGTCTGCTATGAGCGAAAAAGATGCCATTAAGGATTTGACTAATGATGCTTATAGTGATTTTATTGATAAGCTTGGAGATGCCATTGATAAATACAAAGAGCTTATGAGTACTATGAAGGACGCTTACGATTATGAGAAATCTATTCGTGAGAAAACGGAAGCTCTTAATGTTTTAGAGAAACAATACTCTGCTTATCAAGGTGATAATTCTGAGGAAGGTAAGAAGAACATTCAGCAGCTTAAAGACCAGATTAATTCTGCTAAAGATGATTTGAAAGATACTGAATATGAAAAGCTTATTAGCGACACTGAGAAAATTTTAGATCAATTAAAAGATAATACACAAGAATGGCTCAATCAGCGTTTGGATCAATTGGATAATCTAATTCAGGATATTATTGACCAATCTAATGATAATGCTTCTGATATTGCAGAAACTATTACTTCTACTGCTGAAAATTATGGTTATAAACTAAGTGAATCAATGGCTTCTATATGGAGTACTAATACTGGTAATATAACTAAGGTTCTTGATAATTTCAGTACAAGTTTCATTGATAGCAATTCAAAGATTAAAGATGTTTGTGATAATATCAATTCCGCTGTACAGGGATTACTTGCAAATAGTAATGCCGAGGCACAGAGAGTTGCCGATGAGATTGCAAGACAGCAGGCTGAACAGAATGCAAGTTCTGATGGCGGTTACTCAGGTGGTAATGATTATTCTGGTGATGATTGGAGTGGAAACTGGGATACTGGTTCAGATGATAATGATTCTTCTGGAAGTGACGGTGTTGATTGGATATATAGTAAGGATTATTTCGATAAAAATAGTTTAAATATAGACACATCAATCGTGGATCGCCTTAAGCTACACGATTATGATTCATCATTCGCAGCTCGTAGTCAGTACTACGATCAAATGGGTGGTGAAGGACAGTATTACGCTACTTATGATCAGAACGTATGGATGCTTGATTGGATGAAAAGTCATGGTTATCGTAAAGGAACTAAATCAGCAATAAGTGGACTTCATATTTATGGTGAAGATGATCCAGGTTCAGAAGTACTTGTTACTAAGTATGGTGTACTTCGTCAATTTGATTCAGGTGATACAGTCTTCAACAAAGACCAAGTTGAAAAACTTTGGAATCTTTCTAAGGGTATCACTACACCAAACATGTATATTGATAACTTAGGTGCTAAGTTACCTGATATTCCTAATATGTCTAATAATCTGTCTAACAAGGTTGATGTACAATTTGGAGATGTAACTTTATCATTACCTAATGTACAGAATTATGAGGACTTTATGAAACAGATGGTAAAAGATAAGAGATTTGTGAAGGCAATTCAAGAGGGTACTCTTGGTCAGGTATTAGGACGAAATTCACTCAATATGTTGACTTTTAGATAAATATTATAAGGTGTATTTATTAATACACCTTATAAACAATTAATTTATATTAGTCAATTAATAATTCTTTTAAAACTTCTGATATAATCATACTGGCTTTGTTGATGGCAAATGATGCACACAATTCACCATATGAATATGGATTATTCTTATATTCATCAGGAATTTCATTGAGTTTATCTTGGAAATCTTTATGAATATCCTTAGATATATCAAGCATTATTGAATTAACAACTGTGTCAATTTCATTTTTGTTTATAGTTTTCATAAATTATCCTCCTTGTATAATATTTATTTAATCTATTATATCATTATATTCAATGAAAAGGTAGAATAATTGTGTAAATATATTAAGTAGGAATTCATTAAATAAATTAACATTTAGATAAAATATCAACTAAGGCATACCATAATTGGTGTGCCTTTTATTTAAATTATCTTATACGGAGAATCAATAATGTCGAAAATAAAAAAAAATAAAGAAAGTAATGAATTGCAGTATTACAAAAGTCACTGCAATCTACTCGAAAAAGAAAACGCAGAACTAAAAGCTAAAATTGCCAATTATGAAATCACGGTTTCAATGAGTGGTAAAGGTATTGATGAGAAGGTTAATGACCTCTCTCTGCTTATAAAAAAAGCACTTATATCAAAAAATATGTACGAAAAACTTTGTAATGAATATAAGTCCAAGATTGCTGTTTTGGATGAAAAAATAGCCGAAATGGATTCAATTAAGTCAGGCTATATAAGCAAATTGAATAAATTTTTCAAAAGTTTATTCAGAATTTTTAAGTAAAAAATAAAAAAGGATGGTGAAATATGTTTACTGATTTTCAATATGCAAACGAGTTGGCAAGCGATTACGGATTAGTTGTGGTCAATTTCGACTCTTCCTCTGGCGGTGCTGAAACTATCTCATCTGGTTCTAATCTGACATTCAATTCAATTAAATCGGTTGGGCAAGATATATCTGAATTATATGGAACATCATATGACGAAGATTATTCTTTCACCATCCAGTTATGTAGATTAGATTATAACTGTGAACCTCTTCCAATAACACCAGAAGAATACAGTGCAATCAACAGGTGGCTTAATAGAAAGAGATTTGAACAGTTCAAAATAAATAAAGAAGGCTATGAGAACATATCCTTTTATGGATCATTTAATATCCAAGCAATTAAGATTAATGATGATATATATGGAATAGAATGCACGTTTACTTCCAATGCTGCTTATGCTTTTAATGATGGTAACGATTTAGTTTTCACAAATGTAAAGGAGTTCTGTGTACATGATGATTCAGATGAGATTGGAGAAACTTATCCTTACACGACAATAACTTGTAATGAAGCTGGTAATCTTACTATAACTAATTCAGCAGATAACGAATTATTTATTATTGAGAATTGTTCACAGGGAGAAAAAATCACTCTTGATAATAAGCATGGAATAATTACATCTGATAATCTTAATCACAAGATTGCCAATGATTTTAATTACAATTGGTTAAAAATTATAAACACATATAACAACAGAGATAATTACTACTCTTCTACACTTAATATAAATATAACTATGAATTATCAATCTGTTAGAAAGGTAGGAATTTAGTGCAGAAAATTAATGTAAAAAATTTACTTAGAATGCAGAAAACTGGTCAAGGCATAAGACCTTTACATATTATTCTAGGTAACAGAAATCTTGAAAAATTTGGCGAAATTATTAATATTCCTGCCGATTCTATAACATATCATTCACAATTCAATGTAGTTGACGAATTATCATTTAATGTATATAAAGAAAAAAATGATAATGTTGAAAATCTGTGGGATAAAATCGTTGATTTTAAAACGATATACGTTAAAGAATATGATGAATGGTTCGAGATTACAGTTGGAACAGACGAATCAGAAAAAAATACAAAGAAACTTGTAACAGCTAAATCGTTGTGTGAAGCTGAACTTGGGCAAGTAATTTTACACGACATTGAAATTAATACAGAGGATGATATTGCTCGTGAAGAATACACCGAGCCAACTATATTTTATAACTCTGATAAGAAAGATAGTTCTTTGCTGGATAGAATTTTTGAAAAAGCACCTGGTTATACAATTGCTCATGTCGATGAAACTCTCTTAAAAATTCAGCGTTCATTCAGCATAGATGGTACAAGCATATATGACTTCTTAACAAGCACTCTTTCTCAGGAAATTGGATGTATATTCTTATTTGATTCAAATACAAGAAGTGTCTACGTATACGATATGGAAACTTGTTGTTTGGATTGTGGATATAGAAGCGAAGATGTGTTTACAATTTGTCCTGAGTGTGAAGGAACAATTTTACATGAACCATATGGCAAAGATACATCAATCTTTGTAGATAAAAATAATCTTGGTTCTGAAATACAGCTAACATCGGAAACAGACAGTGTTAAAAACTGTTTTAGAGTTATTGGTGGAGATGATTTAATTAATGCAACATTGAAGAACATTAATCCTAACGGCAGTAATTATATATATTATTTCAATCAAGATACTTTGTCAGATATGCCAGACGAGCTACAATCTAAGATAAAATCATATGATGAACTTGTTGATGAATACACTAATAACAAATCTTTTTCCTTAGAAGCTTCTCTTGTAAATCAATATAACGATATTATTGAATATATCAAAAAATATTATCCCGAAACTACATACTCTTCTATTCAACAGCAGTATATAGGTTGGAGTAATATAACATCTGTGTATTATGATGTCATTGATTTATATTCTTATCTTAATAATTCTATGATGCCGACATGGAAGCAAGAGGATAAAACAGCGGCATCTCAATTAGCTTTGCTTACTCCATCTAATTTGTCTCCTGTAGCGGTTACAGATGTAAGTAAGATATCTGTTTACACTGCTAACAATGCAGTTCTTGCGATGGCAAAAGCAATCATTGATACTTCCATTTATAAAATTGAAATTCTTGATGGTTCTACACTTAAATCTCAAACATGGACTGGTCGCTTCAAATTAACCAATTATTCTGACAGTAAAGACACGGCTGAAATGAAAGATGTTATAAGTATTGAAATCAACGATGATTATATTGCTTACGTTAATCAGCAAGTAGATAAAGCGATGGGTAAGGTTAATGATCAAGGTCTTCAGGATATTTATAATACTAAAGATATTAACAAATTCAAGGAAGAAATTCACAAGTATTCTGCTCAAAGATTGACTTCTTACCAATCTGCTTATCAGTCAGCAATTAATATTCTCACTGAACAAGGTGTCGCATCTAATTCTTCTGATCTACACGATTCTATTTATCTCCCATATTATGAACGTTTTATCGCATTAGAGACTGAATTATCTTATAGAAATTCCCAATTAGACACAATCACAGGACTTGAGAAATATATTGAGGATTTAATATCTAAGACTCATAATGAGCTTGATTTTGAATCGTATATAGGTGAAGAATATTGGAAATTGTTCACTTATTATAGGCGTGAAGATGATTATAGTAACGAGAATTATATATCTGATGGACTGACCAATACTGAATTAATTGATAAAGCTAATGAATTATTGGTAGTTGCTAAGAAGGAATTAGTTAAATCTGGCGAGAAGCAATTTACCATTTCAGGAACGTTACAAAATCTCCTTTTATTAACAGATAAAGACGGAAATAGAATTTTTGAACCTATTCTTGATGATTTTACCCTTGGTAATTTCATAAGAACCAAAATTGATGGAAAAATTTATGTAATGAGATTAGCAGATATTTCAATTTCCTATGGAGATTTAAGCAAGTTATCTGTCACATTTTCTGACGCATATAGATATGGAAGTCCAGATGTTAATGTGGTTAAGGATATTCTTACAAAATCACAATCTATGGCATCAAGCTACTCTTCTACTGTTAAACAAGCAAGTCAGGGTGAGAAAGCTAATCTTACATTTGAAAAGTTGCAGAAAGAAGGATTAGATTCTGCTCTCTATAATGTTCATAATACTAATTCAACTGCAATATTTGACGAACATGGAATTCTTGTTAGAAGTTATGACGATGTAATTGACGACTACAAAGATGAACAGGCAAGAATTAATGCTAATGAATTTGTATATACGACAGATAGATGGAGAACCGCTGTTACTGCACTAGGAAAACAAAAATATACTCTTAATGGAGTTACACATGAAGAGTATGGTTTGAATACACAGTTTGTAATATCTGGTATTATGGTTGCAGGTGACATATATTCGGCTAACTATTCTAATCTTAATAATGAGTTAAAAGGAACACATATAAACCTTGAAACAGGCGGCTTTGAAATGGCTGACGGAAAATTAATATATGATGCTAAAACTCAAAAATTAAGTCTAAAAAATGTAGAGTTGTCAATTAATTTTAACAATGAAGAGAAGGATATTACGGATATTGTTGGTGACACTATTGTTTCCCAAACCATGCATTATTTGGTTTCGGATAAACCTGAAGGAATTACTATAGAGTCTCAAGGATGGACAACAGATATCCAGTATGTGTCTAATGAGAAAAGATATCTTTGGATATATATAACTAATACCAAGTCAAATGGTGATACTGAAAATACGTCTCCTATAATTTATGGTGTATATGGCAAAGATGGAGAAAAAGGTGAACAAGGTATTCAAGGGGATACTGGTTCGTCATATTTTACATGGATAATGTATGCCGATGATACTAACGGTACAAATATATCGGATACCCCACTTAGTTCAACTCAATATATTGGTATAGCAACTAATAAAGAAAGCGAAAACAAGAGTAATAATCCTAAAGATTATACTTGGAGTAAATACATAGGAAATGATGGCGTGAGCGTAACAACTGTAGTTCCTATATATTTTTCGTCCAATTCAAAAGATACTGCACCTATTGCACCAGTTAATGTCATTGAAAATAATGATACAGGATATGGACATTGGACGCTGGGCACACCATTGTATAACGAATTATACCCTTATTACTATACATGTAATCAAATTCTATATTCTAATAACGTATATCAATGGAGTATTGTTGTTAGGGATGGTGCAATTGAGAATATTGCCAAAACTGCTTATGATGCAAAAAAGGATACCGAAACTATCTCAGTAAGCATTTCTCAATTTGATAAAGATATCAGTTCTTTGAATACTTTTAGAGAAAGTTCTGACGAAAAAATTAATGACTTGTATGAAAAATATAATGATGAAATCGGTGTAATTAATCAGCATTTTGATTTCACTAAGGACGGTATTTTTATTAGTGCAACCGCCGACTCAGATGTTAAGTTATGGCTGAGAAATAATCAAATTGTCTTTGTTGATAAATATAATAATAAACTAGCTTATTTCACCGATCAAATGCTTAATGTCAATAAGGTTAATACATCTGATTGGTCGCAAATTGGTAACTTCAAATGGATACCATCTGCATCAGGTGGATTAAGATTAGTCAAAGTAAGTTAATGTGAAAGGAGTAATAAATGGCGCAATTAGTAGTTGAAGGTTCAAATGGTCATCATTATTTTGAACTTAATGTTTTTGAAACCTCTTATGACATTTCAAGTAATTCAAGCGAAGTATATTATTCCTTGAATCTTGATGAATATGGTGGAGGGTGGAACTGGGATTGGAGCGGTTCACCAGATAGAATACAAGCACATGTTACAATTGATGATGAAGATTTTTATAGCAATATTCCTGTATTTGATTGCGAAAAAATTACCATTATATCTGGATATAAAACAATACATCATAATTCTGATGGAACAAAAAATATTGATTTTAGTTTCGAAGTAAACGATACTACTGGTCAATATTATACTTGTGGTGATGCAAGTGGTTCTAGTGATATTGATTTAACGACTATTCCTCGATCTGCATCATGTGAATCATTTTCTAAGCCAAGTGATTTATCTGGTACATTTTCTGTATCATGTGCAACCCAAACAGATTCTTATTATTATAATCTAAGAATTAGTATTCCAAATATAATTAAAATTAAGGACATTGAATTAGGTAATAGAGGAGCTTATTCTTTTTCTACTACTTTTTCTTTCAATAAATCTGAAAGAGAAAGTATATATAATAGATATACAAATCAGAATTCTGTAACGATAGGAGTTGTTGTTGAAACATACTCTGATTCTGGATATTCTAATAAGATTGGTGAAAGTGATGAACTTACGCAGGTTGTAAGTTTTGTTTCGTCAGAGGTGCAACCAGATATATCTTGTGTAATTTCAGATCCAACAAATTTTAAAGATACTGTTGGTGGAGGAAAATTCATACAAAACATTTCTAAGGTTATGATTACTCCGAGTGCCAAAATGAAATATGGTGCAACTTTTTCAAATGCAAGAGTATCTTTAGATGGAATGACTTACACAAGTAGTTCCTTATCTTCAATAACAAGTAACGTTATTAAATTTTTATCTCTAAATTCTATATCTGACAATCTTCCATTAACACTAACTATAACAGATTCAAGAAATATATCTTCTACTTATTCAACTAATATCGAAGTATATAGATATATATATCCTTATGTAGATATTTTTGAAGCCGTAAGATGTGATGATAATGGGACTCCAAATGAAGAAGGATATAATATAAGATTAAATATTAGTTCGTACATATATAAATTAAATGACAATACGCATACTTTTACGGTTAAAATTAAGAAAGCATCTGACTCTACTTATAATAGTATTGATGAACTTACTGATTTACCTGGTGTATATGATACTTCAACTGGAACATATAAATTTGAAAATAATGCCATAATTAAAGGTGCGTCTACCGAATATTCATATGATATAATCTTGATCTTAAATGACACTATCAAAGGCGAATCCAGTCGCCATATTAGATTAGGTGTGGGTTATTCTTTAATTGATATTCATCCTTCGGCAAAAGGCGTAGCTTTTGGTAAAGTGTCGGAATATGAAGCTTTTGAATGTGCTATGCCATCCAGATTCACAAAAGATGTTTTGATTACAAATAATCTTAATGTGGGAGGAACTAGCATAGTTCAAGATCTTATTGGTGACACAGCAAAATTCACTGATATTAAAATAGATGATGGCTTAGAAATTCCTGTACTCTATGATAAATTAAATCAACGAGCCACAACGACATCATCAGATAAAGAGGCATTCCAGCGTTCATGGACTATTAATGGCACTGGTTTATTTATTCTTAATGCCGCAGTATGGACTGATACGACTAGCGATTATGGAACTACTGCTTGTGCTATATATGTTAATAGTGCATGTGTTACGGCAAATACACATCGTTATGGAGAATCATCAAATGCCGTTGAATTAGACGCAGGAGCGACATTTGTGTACTGGTTTCAAAACGTAGAAAATGTAAGTGTATTGCTAAAAGCAGGTTCAACAAAGACTGGAACAAAGACACTTACTTATACCTCTCAAGGTTTATTTGGTTTAACAGTATTGGAAGCTGCTTAAAGGAGTACTTATTTTATTAGAAAGGAGAAAAAGATGCAAACAATTGCTAAAATTTCACTGGATTTGTACAACAAGAACATTGTTAAGGTATCGGCAAAACAATATGATACTGGACGTGGAATCGAAGTTACATGTACACACAATGGCATAATATACGATGTTGATACTAATACTACAAGTGTCTTTGTACGATTTAAGAAGCCAGATGGTTTTAATGTCTTTAATCAATGTGAAATTGTGAATAATAGAATCATGATTGAACTAACACAGCAAATGTTAGCTGTCCCAGGTAAATGTGATGTGGATGTCATGATTATGCGTAAAGTATATTCATTGGGCGAAAAATCGATTGATGATATTATTCAGTTAGATGCCCCTATAGTATCGACTATGAATTTTATGCTTAATATCGAACCAATTCCTATTGATTATGATGATATTGAATCTTCTTATGAGTTTGACGCACTTACAGAAGCTTTGGCTCATTTAGATAAACAGGATAAGATTATCAAAGACTTTCAAGACGATTTAAAAAATCATAAATTCGTTTTAACTGAAGATAAAGATGTCGCTAATGGTGTTCCAAGTCTTGATGCAAATACCAAAGTGCCTCTTAAAGAATTATATGAAGCTACGACAACTTCCAAAGGTATTACACAACTTACAGATAGTGTAGAATCCACTTCTATCACTACTGCTGCTACGCCTAACAGTGTCAAAATAACATATGATACCTTAATAGAAGCAGAAAATACGATTGTAACAGAAGAGGATATTGATAGCTTATTTGCTGATAATTAAGGAAGGAGGAATTTATAATATATGACAATATTAATGTTAAGCGACAAATCATTAGTGATAACCGTTAATACGCCGATATATCAGAGAGATAAGTTAGTTGATAAGTTATTATTCTTAATTCCATCAACATACGAAGATATTAATTTGTCTGATTTTGATGTAATTTTGAAATATAAAGACCAAATGGGTAACGTGAATTCTGAATTATTAACAAAACAAGACGGTTTATACAAGGAAAGATATATACAGTGTGTGTTGCCAGTTGATACTAATTTATCTAGCAGATATAACGGAAGAATTTATATGAGACTTACACTTAATAAGATTGATTTAGATACAATGAAGGAATATTCATTAAATACAAGTGAAACTTCATTCTATATAAATCCTGTTTCAGATTATTATGAGGATTATATTCCTGACAGTAATTATACTGCTATCGAACAAAAGTTAAATGAAATTAATGTCAAAATAAAAGCATTAGATAAAATGTCTACTGCTTATAATGAGGAAAAAGCTGACGGAATTAAACTTGATAGTGATACATCTGAGCTTTATCTTACAGCCAATGATAAACCTATCGGAGATAAGATATCTCTTAACGATCTTGGTGATACTATTGCAGATTCAACTAAAGACGGATTAATTTCAGTAATAATATAAGAAAGGAGATGCTATGGCAAAGAATAGAATTAAATATGCATACAAAAATCGTGACGAAATCCAAAACGCAATAGATATTGGTCAATTAGATGCTTATGATATTATCATAACTAAAGATACTCATGAACAATTTCAAGTTCAAGAAGACCTTTCTTATATTCCTATTACTTCGAAAATATATACCTTCCCAACCATTAAAGATGCAGAAAATTATATAAAAACATCAAGTGATAAGTATAACGGACAGATAATTTCTGTCTTAGATGGTGATATTTTTCATCCATATATGATTAATCAAATTGGTGATAATTATTTCATTAATAAAAATAAACTAATATTTGAAAATGAAATAGATACAAAAATGGATGAATTGGATTCAACCGTTGTAACACAGGAAGATATAGATTCTTTATTTGGAAAGGAGGAAGAAGAAATTGGCAACATTTAAAAAGAAACTGACGTGGGAAATGCTTAAGTATTATGACACTAAAATTAAGGAGGTTATTGCTAAGAAACTTTCATTAACAGGTGGAACAATTACAGACGGAACAAAAGAAATGAATATTACACCAGATGGTATTACTGGTGATGATTCTCAAGTTCTCAGTAAATTTAATAAGCTTCAGGCTTCTCAATTTGAAGGTAATATAGTTACTCTTCTCTCTAAGAATTCAGCAATACCGTTTTACTTAGAAAATATTGAAACAAACTTAGACGAAGATGGAGTTATAACATATAAAAATGAATTTAGATTATATGATGATAATAAAACAATATTAAAATATGTAGCTCATGGAGATACCTTAGAAACACCTTTAATTGTTAAGGCAAATGGACTTAATATTACACATAATTTATCAACATCATCATATTCAGCGATTAAGAATATAATTAAAACAAGTGCTAGTGGGTTTGTTATTAGTGTGGATAGTACTTCTGCTAAAGATGGAACTAAATATAGTAATTATATTAAAACCTCTAATTCAAAATTAAGTATAAAAGGTGCTGATTTGGCAATTGATAGTGATAAAAATATCACTATGAAAACAAAAAATAAGATGATTATTAAAGCATTTGATTTTGAATATAGTGTAACTGATGGATATGATATGTCTAACTACCCTTATGTTCGAATGACATCAAGTATGATGCAAGCACAATTAATGAGTTCCATTATAAATATAGGTAATTTTAACATTACCGTTAAAACAGATGAACTTTTTTATATTGTTAATGGAAAAGTATCTACAAGCTTAAACAAGGATTATAGTGTTCTTACATCAGCGACACTTGATAATGGTGTTTGTAAGGTTCGTTTAGGTTCAGCTTATAAAGCAAGTGATTCTGAATATATAGGTACAGCATTAATATTGGGAAAAAATCAAATTAAATTAGGACATTCAACATTCACAGATAGTAATTTTACTGGCTTCGCTGATAATATTAAATCAAGCTTATCTATCGACATTTCTTCTATAACTCTTCAATCTGATGATATCAAATTCAATGATAATAACAAAACCCAAATGTTCAGAATTAAAAATAATGCAATTACACTTAGAGAGAAGATATCTTTGAAATACAACGAAGATAATGAGTCTCTTGATTTCGTGTTTGCTTCATAAGGAGGTAATTATATGGCTTTACAAGTATGGTTACCTCTTAATGGTACACTTGATAATCAAGGTTTTGATGAAGATATCGCCATTACAAACAATGGTGCAGCAATTGATAATGGAATTTACGGGAAGTGCTATTCATTTAATGGCACTTCTCTTTCTGTCAGCAACATGTTTTATAACGATGTAAAAGAATTTACTGTTTGTGCATGGGTTAAATTGTTAGATGGATATCATCTTAATTATGGCTGTCATTTAATTAGTATAGATAATTATTTGAGAATTTGTATTTCAAAAGATGGTCATGCCATTAGCTTTATTGCACCAAATATAATTAGTGGTTCAACTTTAAATAATACTGTTCTTAAAACAAATAAATGGTATCATTTTGCAGTTACATTTTATAAAGGTATTGCGTCTTTTTATATTAATGGACAGCTTGATAGTCAAATTGATGTTGGAACGACTACTCTACCCAATACTTCTGTTGATTACGTAAAAACATTTAATATTGGTTCATATGGTATCGAGAAAGCTGTTGCTTGCATTAATGATTATCGAATATATGACAATGTGCTATCTTCTCGTGAAATTAAAGAAATATTTAAGGGATTGGTGTGTCATTATCCTATGGGTGATATTGTTGTTAATCCGAATCTTTTGTATAACTCTTCTATGGTTGGAGAAGAACTTGTATGTGATAGTATAACAAATATGAATTCTATTACTTCAAAAGCTTATGAATCAGAAGGTTTTCATATCGTAACACCTAATAGTGGAAATAAAAATAATGGATGTGGTTTCCATTTTAACGATTTTACTGAACTTGGAATTTCACCTAATGATACAATTATCTTTTCATTAGACGTAAAAGGTTCTTCTGTAGGACAACTGCCTTATATTAATATTCATTTTAAAAGCAAGGGTTCTAATTGGTTTGGAACAGGAATTATACAAAGTGATGCTTCATATTTCGAACCAACAGATGAGTTCCAAAGAGTGAGTGTCATATTTACTCTTCCAAGTGAAGAATCGTTTACATATAAGGATATGTGGCTTGCAGTACATGGTAATTTTCAATCTGATTTAATCATAAAAAATCTCAAACTCGAAAAGGGAACAAAGGCTACATCTTGGCTTCCTGCTTTTGAATATGAAGATGATAATAAAATATATGATGTATCTGGATATGGATATAATGGTGTACCAAAATTATCCTCTAAATCTTTATATGATAAAAATGCTCCTAAATATTCTGGTAGTCAATCTTTTAATGGAATAACTGATTACATTTCGTTAATCAATCCTATTACTGCCAATAATAGTTTTACTATTGCTACATGGGTTTATCTAAATGAAGTAAGGAATAATACACTTATATGTTCAAGGACTACTATGGGTAGCGGTATATCTTTGTTTATTCTTCCAGAGTCTATTAGATTTGATGATGGTATTCAAACGTCATATTCGTTTAATGCCTCTGACAATTTAAATAAATGGTTTCATATTTGTGCTGTTAGAAATGTTGAAGACTCTTCGAAGAAGATATATATAAACGGCACATTGCTTGAACAAGCAACCCAGATTAATCAAATTGGTAATTTTAATGGATTGGGTAAAAATTTTCTTATAGGTGCTTCTCAAAATTCTGACACTGGCGTAGCAGATGGCAATTATTTAAACGGAAAAATAGTTGATTTTCGTATCTACTGCTCTGCTTTGTCTGAGTCAGATATTAAAGATTTATATAAAGTTCCTGCTTCATTATCAAATAACGGCACTTTGTTATGTAAGGGAGAATATATCGAATGGTAATTAATAAAAACGGAAATATTAAAGTAGATGACATATACGAATCTGAAGCAATGAATGTTTTAGAAGGTGATTGTTATACTTCCAAGAATCCATATATATTAAGCGGAAAAGGTGTTGATATATATAAAACTCTTGAAATGTATGGACGAGTTATTCCGGGAAAAACATATTGTTTTATTGCTAAATGTAATAGACAGTGGGCTTCTAATCATTACGCTTCGTATAATGATATAACTTTCCAAAAAGCAACAATGTTTTTGTATTTTAAAAAAGAATATGTAGGAAATTCAGATTTAAATAAATTTGATGCCGGTGTTAATTTTAATTCATCCACAAATATGATTGATGATGGTGTTTGGGAATATACAATTCCTAATGGATTCAATCAAGCAACCGTAAGAATTAATACATATTCAGATGGAGAAAATGCAATTTCGACAAAATTCTGGGATATAGCTTTAGTCCCTAAAGAATACTATATTCCACCTAAAGGCAAAGAAATGTCAATTTCAAACAACAATATATGTGTAAGAGATGTTATAGAAATATAACATCTCTTTTTTATTTTATACAAATAGAAAGGAGAAAAGAATGGCACAACTAGGGAATTTATTGGTTACAGGTGCTGCCAAATTCTTAAATAATATATATGTAAATAAATCTGTTACTGCTCCAACATTTATTGGCAATCTTCAGGGACAAGCCGATTCTGTAGATTGGAATGGAGTCAAGAATTTTTCGTTATCTCATAACATCCCAAGGTTAATCAGTAAGGATATAACTGCATATTATCAAGATGGAAGTCTTTGGGACAGAATTAGAGGAATTAAAGGATATTCTCAATTTGAAGATATCTATGTAGGAGATTATTTCAAAATGTCAAGACCAATTTCAGCACCTAATCCAGATCCTACATATCAATTAACTGGTTCGCAATATGTGACTATTATCAGTATTAATGGGTTAATGAGAAACGGAAATGATATGGATATTAACTATCCTCATTTAATTGTTGCCCCAGGTAAAGGCATTAATGACGGTAGTTATCATTTTGGTCGAAGTAGAATGAATCCGACTGGAACAACTGTAGGTGGATATAAAGGTTCTGAAATGAATACAACTATCATTGGGGAAGTTGTAACTGAAGGCTCTACCGAAGAAGGGGCAACTATTAATCAGCAGTTATACGCTGAATTTGGTACACATTTAAAAACCACAAAAGAATTGGTTTCTAATAGTATAAACGCTACTGGTTACAATAAGTTTGGCTCAAATAGCGGATGCTCTAATAATTGGGAATGGATATCTTGTCAGGCAATTTTAATGACTGAAGTCGAGGTTTACGGTTCAACTGTTTGGAGTTCAAGTGGTTATGACACTGGTAGTGGTAATCATCAATTTGAATTATTTAAATTTGCTAAATCAGCTATTAACAATAGAAGTTCATGGTATTGGTTAAGGGATGTTGCTAATGCTTCGTATTTTTGCTACTGCGACGGCAGTGGCTATTCGGCTTATATCTGGGCTACTTGTGCGTGCAGCTGCGTGCGCCCTCGCTTCGTAATCGCAGCATAGCGAATCCGCAATCTCCACCCCTCGTGGGTGGAGTAAGGATTTGCGTTTAATAAATAAAAAAGAATGAAAGGAATATTTGAATGTCGTCTGTACTAAAGAATTTAAGGACGCTCTCATCTATGGAATTCTACAAGAATGCTATTAGAATGAGAAATGACCTAACAGATTGGTTGCTTAGAGATTTTGGAACTAAGCGCAACAAGAAAAATATAAATAGAGTTATTAAAAATATTGAACAAGAAGATAAAGATATTATTGATAGTATCTTTGCTAAATATGGTAAAAATCCTAATCAAGAATTTCAGTCAGAATTTCCTGAGTGGTTTATTGATTATGAAAAAACAATTGTAACAACTTTGTTACATGATTTAGTTGCCAATATTACTGCCGCAAATAGCATTTACGCAGTATATACTTTTGAATTTGACCTTAGACGAGAATATCAAGATAAGGCAATAATTAATTGCTATCAATTATATCAGGAACTTCAATACATAGCATCAATAATAGATACAGATTTAAACAAGTTAATTCCTTTCCTTGAATCTATTGAAAAAGAAATAGATCTACTTAAAGGTTGGAGACAATCCGATAATAAGAAACGCAAATCAAAAGACGAAACAGAGCTTGATAAAGCTATTAATTGTATTGAAAGTCTTAAAATAATATTAGACAAAATCAAGAATAAAATTAAGAAAGAATTATAATAAAAATTTCGGGCAAAATTTGATAACCAGCTTCGAATTTTTGCTACTGCAACAACAATGGCAATTCGACTTATAACTGGGCTACTAATGCGAACAACTACGTGCGCCCTCGATTTAATGGTGCATAATTGGCTTTTGCTACGTGCATCTTTGAAGGAAATTTTGTCCGTCCGAAAGGTGAATATAAGATATACCTCATATAATAGATATGTCTATTATATTTTAAGTATGTCACACAATTAAAGATGAAGAATACAAAAACAAACATAAATTATTATGAACGTGTCGCCGATTTAAATAATTTATATCACTCTGCACAAAAATACATATGTTCAAATGTCGATTGGAAATATTCTGTACAACAATTTGAAGCTTCTCTTCTACCTAATCTTTATTCCATTTATAAAAAACTCAAAGATGAAAATTATAATCCCTCAAGAAATCCACATAAATTTACAATAATTGAACGTGGTAAAACTCGTAATATTAGTTCTCCTCCGATTTCAGATAAGATAGTCCAAAAAACATTAATTGAATATGTTCTTAAACCTATACTATGCCCTTATTTAATTTATGATAATGGTGCTTCTCTTGAAAACAAAGGGGTAGGCTTTAGCAGGAAAAGACTTATCAAACATTTATATGCTTATTATAGAAACTATGGATGCGAAGGATATATTTTAATAGGAGATTTTTCAAGCTACTTTAAGACTATTCCTCACGATAAACTAATAGCAGCGTTGAGCAAATATATACAGGATGAGAAAGTCATGTCTTTGTTAGAGAAATTAATAAACATAGATGGTGAAAATGGTATAGGATTAGGTCTTGGATCAGAGATTTCTCAATTATTAGGAGTGTTCTATTTAACACCATTTGACAATTACATCAAGATTGTTAAAAGCTGTAAATATTATGGAAGACATATGGATGATTTTTATATCATTTCTCAAGATAAAGAATTTCTTAAAAATATACTTATAGAACTAAACAAGATTGCTGGTGAGTTGGGATTAAAACTGAATTCCAAGAAAACTCAAATTTGTAAAATCAACAAGGGTTTCCAATTTTTAAAACAATTTATTTTTATAACAGATGAAGGAAAAATTATTAGAAAACCATGTATGAAGAATATTCAAAGAGAAAAGAATAAACTAAAAAAGTTCAAGAAGAAGATGGATGAAGGTATGATGAACTATGAAGATATTAAACTACAATATATTGGTTGGCGGCAAGCTAATATTATATACAACAGAAAGAAAGCAGTTAAAAATGTTGATAAATTATTTAACAAATTATTTGAAACGAATTTATCTATATAATATAAGGAGTAAATATAATGGAAGCTATTAACAATATTGATAATAACATTGAAATGTATCAGATGGATAATTCTGAAATTGAATCATATGAAGCTGAGTTAAGATGTCTGAAATCCAGTTTACAGGAAAACTCTTCCGAGATTGGGGATTGGAAGATAGTTAAGTGTATGGAAGCTAATTTATTGGGTGAAGAGATGCCTTATGATGTTAACGAACTCAATGCAGAAAGACAGAAAGTTCGTGATAGAATCAACGAATTAGAATTATTAATTCTAAAAAAACAAAAAGAAATACCGATTTCTTAACACAGCTATATACAAGGGTTAAATCGCTAGTATTTGACCAAATTAAGGCTTTTATATAATTATATGATAAATTGACGGTGTATTTTATATTTAAGTCAATTTGAGCCATATATAAGCGATTTTATATAGGCGTATAGACATAAACAAAAAATTTTTAGGGAACATTCCTGGTTATATTGATCAGAAGTGTTCCCTATTTTTTACGATTTTAATATGGTATAATTATTTCAGTTGATATTTGTGGAGGTATATTATGAAAGAAGGAATTGAAGCTTATATTATTGAGAGCAATTTAAAGGTTAGAAAGGTAACTGTCGCTCATGTTACTGGTAATCTTGCTACTGTACGATTTGAAGAAGGTGGTGGTATTAGAGTTCCTATTAATAGATTATATGGATCTGAGGAAGAGGCTGCTAAAGAATTGAAATATAAAACCGAAGCGAAAAAACCGCCTCATAACTATTTGAACGGACAATTGTTATAAAATAAATTTAAAGGAGATGTATTTTATTATACACCTCCTTTTTTCTTAAAATGTAGAATGTAGACAATTTCGGAGTAAATCAATATAAATTATTTAAAGCTACATTACCAGTTTCTTTAATTATATCTGTATAATGATTTGTGTATATAAGAATTGTTGTCTTTAAATCCTTATGTCCCAACCTCTTTTGGATATACACAAAATCTGCACCGTTTTCTCTTAGCATCATTCCATGTGTGTGTCTTAAGCTATGAGTATCATATTCGGGGAAATTTAGTTGCTTATGAACTACACTTGAAATATTTTGAGTGGTTCTTGAAGTTACATAAGATCCATCTTCTCTCCTGCAAACGAAATCAATCTCATTTTTTGACGGTGTTTGAGATATTTTATTTATTGGCACAACATCATCTGTTTTAGCATATACAATTGTATCTTCGCAATAATAATGATTGTAATGTTCATCATAATAATCTCTTGCTTTTAATTGTTTATTGTATTCTTTTTGTAATGTCTCTAATAAAATATCATCAATTTCTATTGTTCTATATGAATTATATTTTGGAGCAGAAAAATACCAAAAGCCATTGGATTCTGATGTTCCATTTGTTCTCTTCTTTTCTTCCTCTGTTCTTTTCTCTCCTTCATCCCACTGCACCTGTCTATTAACAGAAAGTGTTTTATTTTCGAAATCAATATCTTTCCATGAAAGAGCATATATCTCACTTAATCTTAAGCCTGTATGATAACCAATCATTAATGGAATATACGCTGATGTACCTTCGGGAAACCTCTTAAAAATTTTATCTATAATATCTTGAGGGATGTATACATGTTTCTTAGTTTGAGTTTTTACGTCTGGCTGCATTTTTGTTGGGATAACCAATCTAGTTGCAGGAGAAGATAATATATAATGTCTATCAAGTGCAAAGTTAAATGATTTTGTTAATAATCCTTTTATTGTACCAATAGTGTTGGTAGAGAAACCTTTATTGTACATGTCTGTAATAAAATCCTGCAATACATCTTTTGTTATAGTCTTTAATCTGTATGATCCAATCTGAGGCTTAAGATACAATCTTATCTTTTTTTCATAAGTTTCTATTGTAGTTTTCTTACAAGTAAGTTTACAATCTTTTTCTATCCACAAATCGAGAAAGTCAGAATACGACATATCTGAAGGTTCTACAACTTGTCCTACATGTTCATAAGCTTGTTGTGCAATCTTACCTGCTTCTCTTGCTTCTCTTTTAGTCGCAAATCCTGATTTAGTTTTTCTTTTTCGCTTACCGTCTACAGATGCAATCTCAAAAGCATATTCATACACGGTTTTACCCGATTTAAGTGTTCTAGCTTTTATAAATAATTCGCCCATATTGCTCCTCCTTTTTAATATAAAAAGTAATATGTACGATAGCATAATAACACCTAGAGTCTACAATGTCTACACGAATCTGAAGTCTACAAGAAAAATTTTCGTAGACTTCTCGTAGACTTTTGTGTGGTATTAACTTGTAGACATCAAAAAAGACCTCTATGCTAAATTGCACAGAGGTCTTGAAAACCGCTTATTTCCTAGAACTTACCATTCTTAGCAGCTTCCTCGATGGAAACAGCTACAGCAACAGTAGCGCCGACCATAGGGTTATTACCCATTCCGATTAATCCCATCATTTCAACGTGAGCTGGAACTGATGAAGAACCTGCGAACTGAGCATCTGAGTGCATACGTCCCATAGTATCTGTCATACCATAAGAAGCAGGACCTG
>ENA-OOXF01000019-OOXF01000019.1-human-gut-metagenome-genome-assembly--contig:-NODE-19-length-94473-cov-28.543424_pt1 | contig 94473 bp, 90 predicted proteins | sample MGYA00241586_ERZ501341 | MGnify/ENA primary metagenome ERZ501341 (study PRJEB25962, sample SAMEA2042985) | human gut metagenome | biome: human gut; feature: human-associated habitat; material: faeces... | reverse complement strand
TGAACATAAAGATAATGTTCTTACAGGTCGTTACTTTGGTATATGTAATATTTGGTATCATGAAATAGGTAAAGGTTATATGCCTAAGCCAAAACGAGTAATTCCTTGTGTTGAAGTAGAGATTGCTCCTGACGATTGGATTATGGCTGTTTCTGCTGATTCTACTGAATTATTATTACTTAGTTGTGATTATAATATTAAATGGGAACAAATTTCTTGTTTAAAAGGTATCCGTCTTGAAGATGTTACTCCTGAACTTGAAAGTAAAGCGTATGCAGAACTTAAAAACAATAAACATTAAAGAGTTATGGCAAGTTTATATGAAATATCTAATGATATTCTTCGCATATTTAATGATGTAGAAGTCGCTGAAGGTGAAATTACTGATGACCAGTATGATGCTCTTCAAATTAAACAAGAAGAATTAAAAGAGAAGCTCACTAATTATGTTAAAGCTATTAAGTCTTGGGAAGTTGATGAGAAAGCTCTTAAAGATGAAAAGAAACGGTTTAATGATAGACAAACTATCTTTAAGAATCGTATTGAACGTCTGAAAAATGCTGCTCTTGAAGCTGTACTTACTTTTGGTGAACATGGTAAATCCAATATGTTCATTGAACTTCCTGAATTTAGACTGTTTTCTCGTCAATCTACATCTATTGAAGTAGATGAGGCTCGTGTTAATATTTTCTTGTCTGAATTTGAACGTTATGTACGTGAACTTGTAGGTCAAGGTATTATTTATACTGGAGAAGATGTTGATTTGCAAGGTATTCTTGATTGTATTAATGCTAATGTTAAAGCAGAAAAAGGCGATGATTTTGAACCTTTTACTCTTACTGATTTGACTACTATGCGTATTAGTGTTAATACTACTATGTCTATTTATGAACTATTCCGTAAAGGTGGTGATGCTCTTTCTCAATATGCTAAGACTCCATTCAATACTACTATTTCTAATGAAACTGTAAAAGATGATTGGAAAACAGCTATTTCTGTTGCTAAACAACAAGAAACGAGTATGCCTACTATTGCTAAAGAAGTAGTTAATCAAAGTTTACAAATAAAATAAAATATGGAAGATACCTTTTATACTGTTGCTGAAGATAAAGGTCTTTCTATAATTCTTAAAAGAGAAGCTAATATTATATTGGCTTCTCTTGATAAAGATTCTGATGAATACAAATTTAAACGTAATAGATTTGAAGAAGTTATCAGAGTTGTTAGAGCTATAGAAGATACTGAGCCTCAACGTGATGAGGATATTGATTTTATACTTGATAGCATTAATAAGATTTGGAATGTTGGTATTCTTAGTCCTCTTACATTGAAAAATGATGAGTTTGATGATTATAATACTAACGGATGCTATAAGAATAAACGTTATCCTCATATTTATCATTGTGGTAATGGTAAAATTTATAATGCTAATGCTTATAAATTATATGTTCGTGTTGCTTATGATATTGCTACTAATTCTCAAATAGAATATACTCCTCATATATTATCTGATGGAGAAAGTCATTTATCTACTCCTATATTTATTTCTAAAGGTGGTGTTGTTACTGGAGAATTTGTTCAACAATGTGAAATTAGAAAAGATATTGTTGAAAGACATTCTTTTAATATCCAAAGTATTGTTAATATTCCTGTTTCTAAAATAGATGATAATGGCTTTACTATTTATGTTGTAGACCATAGAGAACCTAAACTTAAAGCTCTAAGAGAGTTTTATGAAGTTCCTATATTTACAGATGAAATTGTAAAAGCTAAACATTATAATCTTCGTAAATACACTAAACTCAATAAATAAATTACTGATATGAGTTACGCTGTTAAAGGTGCACCTTTTCGATATCGAGGTGCTGTTAATGTAGAAGAATGTAAGACTGCGGCAGATGTAATGTCTGCTGCTGGTCTTGATTGGGAAGTAGCTAAATGTGAACTTGTTGCTAAAATGCCTATACATACTGATAAACCTGAAAATGGAGGTTTTGTGTTTGGCTCTAATAATTATGTAGATTGTCCTAATGCTTATGCTACTTATCGTACTGATTATAATATACCTCTTGGAATTGTAAAAGAAAGATATACTCCTGTCCAGAATATTGATGCTTTTACTTTCTTTGATGGAGCTATTGGAAAAGATAAAGCTATTTGGCAAACTGCTGGTTTCTTTGGTAGTGGAGAACGTATTTTTGTAAGTGCTAAACTTCCTAAGAATATTCTTGTTGATGGAGACCCAGTAGAAAACTATCTTGTATTTACTACTTCTCATGATGGTAGTAGTGGTGTTAAGATTCTATTTACTCCTATAAGAGTTGTTTGTCAGAATACTCTTAATGCTGCTATAGCTACTTCTTCTAATTTTGTTAGTTTTAGACATACTAAATCTGTTCATCAGAAAATTGATGTTGCTGCTGAAATTCTTGGCATTTGTGATAGTCAAATTCAATTTCTTAATGAACAATATAATTTCATGAAGAAAATTAAAATGAATGATGTTCAAGCTCAAGAAATATTTGCTAATGTTATTCTTACTGAAGATGAACAATTTAGAGTTAAACAAACTGGACATACTATTGGACAAATTGTTACAAGAGATTGGCGTGCTATTCAAGATTCTCAAATAAGTATGAAGAAAGTTAATACTATTGCTGAAATGAACAATTACTATTTTAGCGGTGCTGGACAAAGAGAAATACTTGGTACTGCTTGGGGTGTTTATGGTGCTGTTACTGGATATTATGCTAATGTAGATAATAGCGAAGGTACTAAGAGAATGGATTCTCTTCTTTATGGAGATAAATCTCGTAAAATTGAACTTGCAGGTAATCTTTTGATTGCTGCTTAAATTGATAAAACAATGAGTAAACTTGTAGAAACTATTGCGAGTGCTATTGTTCTCGGCATTCATAACAAAGATAATGAGAACATGGAGTATATGGTGCGTGATGTACTGTCTAAACTTGATAGAGTAGAAGTTAAAGTTTTTCGTGAAGATGATACTGTGGAACTGCCTACTTACGGTAAAGATGGTGACGCTTGTATGGATGTTTATGTTCATCATGTAGAAAACAAACCTGATGGACGTATAGTTTATCATACAGGACTTCATTTTAGACTTCCTGAAGACTATGAAATGGAAATTCGTCCTAGAAGTAGTAATACTAAAACTCATGCTGTAATGCAAAATGCTCCTGGCACTCTTGATGAAGGTTATACTGGAGAACTTATGATTGTTCATCGCAGAATGGATAAATACGATGACCCTGAATATCAAGTAGGAGATAGAGTTGCTCAAATTCTTGTTCGTCGTCGTGAACGTATTGAATGGAAAGAAGTAACTACACAAGAAGAACTTGGTACTACTGAACGTGGTGCTGGCGGATTCGGTTCAACTGGAAAATAATATGATAAAACTTAATGAAATTGTTTCTGGACAAACAGTTGTTTGTTTAGTAAATAATAAAGAGAAAGAATACGAAATAGTTGATACTTCTGCTCGTATGAAATTTAATGGTACTTGGTATCATTGTATTACTTATCGTCCTAAATATAGTAGTGAATATAATATATTTGTTCGTACTATTGATGATTTTATGTCTAATTTTAAAGTAAAGAAAGGTTAATATGAAAGCTATTGGAATTAAAATGGTAGAACTTGTACCTATGCGTGCAAGTATGGCTCTGCAACATGGTTATAAGACAGGCGATGCTCATCCTGATGATATGGGTTATGAAGTAACATATCTTGATGGATATAAATCTTGGACTCCTAAAGAAATTGCTGATGAGGCATATTTCGTTCTGGATGAAAAGAATGATGGTACTAAGATTCTCAAAGAAGATGTTGAGAAATTTATTACTGATGTAGACGTTATGACTGTGGGTGAGAAAACTACTGTTGTTAATGCTCATACTCTTACTGGTTTTGATACTGTTAGACACAGTTCTTGTGTAGACTCAAAGAATTATAGCGAAGAACTTGGCAAACAATATGCTATGGAAGAAGTTGTTAATGACCTTTGGGCACATCTTGGATTTGTTCTGCAATGGGCTAAAGATGGTCTTAAAGGACATAAGCAATAAGATAAGTAATTAGAATAAAGTTCCCTCTATGGGGGAGTTCACGGAGCGAAGCGTAGTGATACTATTATGGTCTGTAATGGTTTATATGTTCATAGTTTTGTTAATACTGATTGTAATAATACTCGTCGCTACGCTCCTCGACTTGCCCGTAGAGGGAGATGTTTATATTATGATGTCTTTAACTGTTATTTGTATTATAAGTTTTGCTATTGTTATAGGCTTGCTTATTTCTAATTATTTATGCTTAAATAGAATATCTAATAATCATAATGAAATTATTAGAAGATTATGTACTGCTGAAAAATTTATTGCTAAAGTAAAAAGTGATATTATTACTATTATTATTCGTAATAGTAAAGATAATGTTACTACTAATTCTAATTTTAATAGACTTTATAATTCTATTAAAGGTACTAATGAACGTATTGATAATATTCATGCTGAAATAATGATACTGAAAAATAAAGCTGAAATTAACTTTAATAATTCTAAACCGAACAATACTACAAATAAAAATAGAAAGTTCGATAATAAGCCGAAAACAGCTAAAAACGGCAATATTACTACAAAATAATAATCATTTATAACAATAGATTAATAATCAGCACAAATAAGAAAAGGCTCACGAGAAGGAATAACATCCTAATCGTGAGCCTTTTTTTTATCATGGAATCAACCACTAATAATAGTATTTATTCATTCAGCATTTCTCCAAAGTTTTTAGCAATATTAATTCCTATTTGACTTTCTCCAACTTTATAATATTTATTATTCTTAGTAATAAGTTGTATTCTATCCCAAGGTCTAATAGCAGGAAGATTACGTCTAAAGAGAACTTCAAACTTATTCATGCCAGCATATTGACCAGATTGATATTCAGGATTAAAATTAGGGTCAAATAGAGCTTGAGGTATCATGAGCATAGCTTTAAGCAAATCACTTGGTTCATTAGCAGAAGCAATAGGACTACTCCAAGCTGTTTTATATTCAGTAACAAGTCCGATAGGACTATACATAGAACTATCACTATAAAGTCTATCTGCAAGATAAAGAAGAGAAGCTTTAAAAGTATCATCTCTAATGTCATCATCATCGAATAGACCATATAAAGCCATAACTACTAATGCGGCAACAAGAACTCCGCTAATATCTCCAAGATTACGTCTTATGTTAGACTTCTCCCAATTAGATAGATTATTCCAATTAAATGCAACATTAGTAAGAGTATTAAGAGCAGATTCCATAGCGACTTGAATAGAAGCAAGAGCTATATTAGTTCCATTCTCTTCTTTATTTCGAGCACGTTCTTTAAAATTAGTAAACTCAGTACTAAGAAAATTCATAAAAGTAATATAAGAACCACGTTCTCTACTACCTCTAAACTCAGAATAAAAACCTTTCTTTCTCCAACGTTTAAATATACCATTATAAAGATGTTTATGGTATTGCATAACAAGACTACCCCACCATTTTGATTCTATTTGAGCAGCACCGTCTTTATCATATACACCATGAATCTTTTTATTAACAGCTTCTATTTTACGTTTAAATCCAGCAATAAGATGTTCTAAATCTCCAATAGGATTTTTACCTTTAGCATTAAAATTATCTATAACGCTTTTCTTTAGAACAGCTTCACCGTTTTTAAATTCATATAGACTTTCAACAGTAGGATTAATTATAAACTGTTCTTTAGCATCTTTCATAAGCTCTTCTCTTTTCTTATGATAAGCCTCAGCAGTTTTACGATATAACGCTTGAGTTTCAGGATTAATATTATCTCTAAGACTATAAAGGAAACTTCTATTTAAATCCTTTTTATTAGTACTAATTTCATATTTAAGTTCAATAGCATCTTTAAGACCTTCAACATAAGTCCTATAATTAGTAAGAAGAATTTCATTATCTTTTAATACTTGTTCCATAGCTTCTCTTTCTATATTCCAAGTATAATCTTTAAAATCTCCTATACGTTGAACTCCGTTTTTATCAGTATATAATCTATTTGATTTAAGCATAGCAAGAAGCACGCTATTTTGCATATAATGTTCACCAACAGATTGAAAACTATACATCCAATTACGAACTCTTCTAAGACTTTCATCAAGATTTGCACTATCAGCACCAAATTGAAGTATTTGGTCAAACTCAACAACATTAAATTGCTTTATAAATGCAGCAGTAAGAGTAGGAGCTTTATCCGAATACATAGAAGCAATCATACCAACACTATTCATTAAGTATTGTTTTTCAGCAGCAGCAAATTCAGAGAAACCAAAATATTCATTAGCAAATTCTTCAGCAGCAATATTTACTTTACCAGTAGTTATATTAGCAACACCACCATACAAGTTAAATACCATATATTTAGCAGAAGTAAGATTTTGTAAGAAATTAGCAATAGCACGTGGTGTATTATTTTCATGATATTGACTATAAAGCAAACGTCGAGCAAGATTATGAACAATTTCTCGAGTACGAGTTTGAGGAACTGTCATGTAAGTAGTATCATCATCTGTTGAAGAAGAAGTATCTTTAATAAGTTTCTTACCCCAAATACCTTTAATCATGTATGCATTATTAACAGAAAGGTCTTCAAGAAGAAGATATAAATAAGGTTTAGCTGCTTGACGAGAATTAAAAATAGTAGCATTATGAACAAAGTTCTCCATAACTTCATTCCAATTTCTATTCAAAGCTGCATTATCTATTTTTTCATTTTCAGCTTTAATTTGTCTATTTTCTTCTCGAACTTTAGCAACTTCTTTAGCATATTCTTCATCACTCATAGTACCTTTTATAGGAAGATGTTTATAATCACGAGTACCTTTGCCTTTAAGTAAAGAAAGCATTTTCATTTCAGCTTCTCTATCATGACTATAATCAACTTCTTTATGGAAACTATCAGAATCAGCTCCACTATGCCAACTCATACCCATAAGAGCACCAAGTTGTCCAATAGCCCAACGAGTATCTACTTCTGTTTTACGTTCACGAGGCAAATATCCTTGTCCAACAAATCGTTTTCCTTGATAAGTAGTAGCATATTTATTTAATGTAGTAATATATAATTCTCTAAGAGCTTCTTCTTTTTCATTAAGAGTTATATTAGAATCATATTTAGGATTACCTTTTTTATAGTTACTACTAAACTCTTTATATTTAGGATTAATATATTCAGATTTAACATTACGTTCCATATTATCAAAAGACGGAACATACTGAATAGACTTAGCAAGTTCACTATTAGGTTTAGCTTCGAGTTTAGTCCAAATTTTAAGAGCTTCCCATTTATGAGAATAAGGATTATAAACATGATTTAGTTTAAACCATTTATCATAAGCTTCAGCTCCTTGTTCTTCGGCTTGTCTTTTAGCAATATAATAATATTCGTTAGGAACAAAATCTACATTCTTTTCAATATAATCACGTGCAGCAGTTTTTGCGTCATCAATATATTCTTCACTTGGAATTTTATATCCATAAATATAAGAATTAGCAACTATATTACCAGTATTATCAAGTTCAGTAAATATATCTAAAAATTGTTTACCTTGCTTAGTATTTTGTAAATTAGTACGATAATAATTCATAGCATCGAGAAAAGCAACATCATTAGTAGCATCTTCATAAACTTTATTCTTACGTTTCTTATAACGTCTCATTTTTTCAGTACGAAGATTTCTAAGTTTATTATAAAGACTTGCAAGTCTAACTCTTTCTTCATCTGAAACAATATCATTATTAAATAAAGTAGCAATATCTAAATGTCCAGTATTTTTATCAACACATCTACCAAGTATATCATTTATTTCAGTAATAATAACTACTTTTGCAGCATTATCTTTGTATTTAAGTTCAGCATAAATATCTTCGTCATTGTTTTTCTTCTTAGGACGAGGATACATTAAAGGAACATCTTTAGGAGTATCTTTAATAAGAATCATTTCTCCATAACTATTGTCATAAAGTTTTGCTAAATCAGATAATTCTTCATTTCTAATTTGAGCAATTTGTGCATCAGTAAGTTTCATAGGATTAATCATGCCTGATTCATCAATAGCTCCTTCAACACTTCTTAATTGAGCAATAGTTTTATTCTTAATAACATTAACTCTACCAGTAAGGTCTTTAAATGCTTGACGAAGTTTAATACTTTCTTCTTTACCAAAAGCTACACGACCATTATTTTTAATCCAATCATAAGCTTCTTTATATTGAACATCATCAGCAAATTTCTTTTCAAGAGTATCATATTTATGAGTAGCATTATAAGAATCTATATAGTTCTTATATCTTTTATAATCTTCTTGGAAACCATCATATTCTTGAGAATCAAAATACTTTTCAATAAGTTTACGTCTTTCAGTAATAAAATTATCAAGAACACGAGCTTTCTTTTTATCTTCTTCAGATTTTTCAGCACCAGTAACATCTACTTCAGAACGAAGTTGATGCATTGCACTAATAATACGTCTTTTACGATTAGCAGTTTCTGCATCAGTTTCTTCAATACCAGAATTAGTATCATAAAGTTGCTGACTAAGTTGCATATATTTAAAATATATAGAACCAGCTTTACGCATTACTTCATCTCTAAGAGTAAGGTCTTGTTTATAATATTCATCCATAATATGTTGTTCTGTATTTTCATACATAAACTTATCTCTTTCATATTTAGCACGAATATATTTTTCAAAATCAGCAAGACTATTATTACGATTATTATAAGCTTCATTTAGATTATCAATAACCTTTTGTCTATCTTCAAGGAATTGAGTATTATGAGCTTGTCTAATCATACCTCTTTCAGAATCAATAACTTTATTAATATCCATAGTACCAGACATTGCTTCTATTTCAGCAAGTTGTTCTTTCCATTCTCTAACATTATTACGAGCATCAAACATTTCTGCTTTAGCAAACATACTATAAACTTGTTTAAGTATAACTTGCGTTTCATTATTATCAATGTCAGTAGGGTCAGCAATAAGCGCATCTATCTTATCTAAATCACCAAAAGATTCACGTAAATCAAGAATACCACGAACTATTTCAGGATTAGTAGAATATTTCTTAAAATAAATATTAATAATATTATTCATAGCATCAGCAAGTTTCTTATTTTGTCTAATACTATTAATACTATTAATTATTTGTTGAACAGCTTCTTTAGTTTCTTTATCTTCAGCAGTAATATCAAGTTTCATAATATCAGCAATACGATTGCCAAAAGTAATACCTCTTAATATAATATCAGCTACTTCTCTAAAGTATTCATCGTGTACCGCAAGAGCTTCATACATTTCAGCACTATCCATACTATATGTTGCAGGATTGCCATCTTTATCAAGCATCTGAAAAGAGTTAAGTTTATTAATAAGAGTATTTGCAGCAGAGCGATAATATCTTGCAGCAGCACGATAAATATTACCACGATTTTCTACAATAGAACTACCCATATTTCTATTTACATGATAACGTTCAAGTTCATGTATAAAAGAATTAGCAATAGGAGTATTATTCTTACGAGCATCATAAGATATTTCATTAATAATAGCAGACGACATAACATCAATCTTTGCTCTACGGGGGAGTTGACGTGAGCCAGCTTCATAAGAATTATCAGTATCAACAATCAAATCAGTAGCAGCTTTTAAAGCATTATCTTTGAGTTGTTTAGGACTCTCTTTTGTTTTAGTAACTCTATAAATATCTGCATTCTTAATAAGAGTTTGAGTAGCATTAAGTTCTTTAATAGCTTCTGCGTAAACACCTGCATCTGTATGACCAAGCATCATTTGCTCAATTTCTCTACCAAATTTATCAGTAATTTTATGATGTGCAATAGTAACATTCATTGTACTACCATCATTCATTACTATATTTTGAGTAACAGCAGAACCAACGGGAATAAGACGTTTAAGACTAATATTAGGATTAAACTGAACATAAGGAGTAGAGAAATTATTTTCAGTATCTTTAACATGAGTTACTATACCATCAACAAGTTTTTGTACACCTCCTTTAGTAAAATCATCACCTCCGTCATATAGTTCTATCAAGCCATCTTTATTATCTGCAAGATTAATTTCAGTAGACTTATAAGCACCAATAGGCATACGAACAGAAGGTATATTTTTATTAACATTACTTCTTATTTTAGCATTAGCTGTTCTATATTTAGCAGCTTCTTTATCATTATCAGTTCTATGTTCATATAATTCAAAGATAGCATCGCGAGCAGAAGTCATTTCACGAGTTAATTCTTGAATAGTATAATCATAATATTCTTTAGAATTGAAAACATTATAATTTTTATTATAAGAATATTCATAAGTTTCGTACTTATCAAGAAGATTAAGAGGAACTAAGAAATAATCTTTGTAAGCAACAACATTACCTTTAAGGTCTAATACTTCATTACGACCTTCTACTTTATATAGAACAGTATTGCTATGATTTTCATCAATAGGAAATGCTATTTTAGTATAACCTCCAGCAAGTCTAAATAAATCAAGACTACTAATAAGACCTTCAACATTAGAATTATCTACAGTAGCATCAATATGAACTAATTTATCAGAACGCATAGAAGCTAAGAATTGAGTACTTTCATTATATCTACTATAAACTTCTTCTAAAGCTTCTTGATTAAATACTTTTTTAGGCAAAGGACGAAGACGTTTAATAGGAATAATATCAGAATGACTACGAACATATTGGTCAATAAACTCTTCACTTCTCATTGTATAAGGAAGTTGTTTAACACGAGATTTTAGTTCATCAATAATATCAAGACCTCCCTCTTCAATAGATTTATAAAGAGTTTCATTAGGAACTATCTTAGAAATATATCCAGACTTATAATTAAAACCTTCAGCAATAAAAGCATACTTAATTAAATCAATAGCAGCAAGTTTTATAATAGGATTTCTATTAGAAAAACTACTTGTAAATAAATAAAGTAAATCTTCTACATTATCTACTTGGTCATCAAATGAAAGATATTGTCTACTAATACCTCTATACTTAACATCAGTATTATTAAGAAGAGTAACTTTAATATAATTAAATATACCTTGATTGTCAGGAAAATGTTTCTGAATAAATAATACTTTTTGAGCAGGAGTAAGTTTACTGAATTTATCAATATCAGCTTTAGTAGGTTTATTCACATTCTTAATATCAAAATCACCATCAACAGCAACACCATAACCACAAATACGACTTCTTTCTTCGTTCCAATAATCATTAGCTGTTTTTAGCTCTTCATTGGTTTGATTTATGGCTTCTGTATTAGGCATAATTCTGCCTTTGTTATCGACCGTAAGAGGCGTTAATAGCTTTTCTATCTCATTATATAAACAAGAAATGGCATATCTTTTATATTCTTTATATTCCGGCTCTGTAAATTTATGGTGAATAGTTTGTTGAATAATATGTTCAGTAATATCAAAATCATCATTTTCAGTAATAAATAATTTAGTATTAGTTTGAAGACTTGGATTAGTAGCATAAGCATATACAGCAGCAATAGACTTATATTCAGAATTTTCTACATCTATTCTACTATGATATTCATCAGCAGAAGGATATATAAGTTCAATAAAAGATTTACCTTCTTTACTCAAAGTATAATCACTTCTAAGTTCATTAATAAGTTCTACTGTTCTACGAGTTTCATGAATACTCGGTTTAGCACCAAACTTATCAGCAGCAGTAGCAGAAATATATCTATTTATTTTTTCAGCACTTCTTTGTATATTTCTAAACGTAAGTAACATACCAAAATCAAATGCAGCATTACTAACAATATCTCCTTTGTTTTGAACAGCACGTTTAATACGAGTAAACATACGTTGTTTATCTAAAGGAAGTTTGATATTCATAATATCTTGATTATCCATATTACTAATATCAATTCCAAATAGATTATTAAACTGTTGTACAAAAGCAGCATTAGTTTTGAAAGCATCTATAATCTTATTATTAGAAGTATTATAATTAATATCATATTTACCATTCTTGAAACCTAATTTGTTAGCAATATCAGCTAAAGTCATTTTAATAGCTTGATTACTACTACTAACAAAAGTAGATTTAATAAGATTATTATTAGCAACAAGATTAGTAATAACAGGTTGTCTCATAAATCCAATAACATTCTCAAAGTCTATACCAAGAGTAGAAAGGAATTTATAAGTACTAAAAGTAAATTCATCAACATTAGGAACAGAACCCATTTTAACAGCATCGAGATGATGTGCAGTAGTTTGAGAAGTATAAGTAGTAACAAGGTCTCCTACAAGATTACGATTAGTACGACTCCAACCAAGACGACGAGCAGTAAACAGAATACGTTTATTCTTAGTCTTCTTCCCCGTAGAGGGAACATCAGTTATTCCATTTTTCTCATTATATTTAGATAGAAGAAGTTCATAAGCATTAGGATATGTTTGTTTAAGCTCATTATTATCAATAACTTCTTTAGCTATATTAGTAGTATAAGCAATTCTTTTACCTTCTTTAATATGAGAAAGTTTATCATAATATCTTTCATTATTAGTAGTATTATTAATAGCGTCTATTAAATCTTTTTCAGTATATTGTTCATTGCTAAGAAATTTATTAATAATGTCATTAGTAATAGTTCTATCTATAAACTCAACATCATCATATGTAGTTAAAGTTTCATAACCATTAAGAATACCTATAAATTCTTCAGGAGTAGTTCTTTGAAGAAGTTCATACATCGTCTTAGTAATATAAAATTCACCTTTCTTAAAAGGCATATCAGCATATTCTTTATCAAGAACACTAAGAAGAAAATCTTTTATTTCATCTTTAGTTTCAAGATATGTTCCATCAGAAGTAGATACCTTAGTATTATATTTAACAAATTCACGATAAGGAATTGTAATTAAATCATAATCGCTATCTAAATTATCAATAAGAGGTTTAAGTTCATTAATTCTTGACTCTCTAATAGTAAATTCTTTATTACCTCTCGAATACATAAGATATTCTTTATCAACAGCATTATCAGAAGTATTATCTTCATAATCGCTTATATCTTCTGCATAACTCTTTCTAATTTCATCTTCGTTATAACTAATAACACTGTCATCAGCAGATTTTTCTCCAAGAGTTAATACTACTTGAACTACATCGCTATCGTCAAGAAAAGCTCTAATACGATTATTCTTAGAAACAAAAGTATCCCAATTAACAGAAAGTGCTTTAAGTCTTGCACCACCCATAGCATCTTCAAAATAATCTAATTGGTCAAGAGGATTATAAGGGCTACGAGGACGACTTGCTACACCAGATATTTTATCAATAATATCATTAGCACCATCTTTACCATTAGTAATATTATCAAAATTAGAACGACCATATTGTTCTTCACGAGAAGTAGAGTCATTCATAATCTTAATCATTCTATCAATAATATAATTATTACGAGCACGTCTATCAAGTTTTTCTACAAATGGTTGTTTAGACCATTCTTCAAAACTCATAATACCAGTTTCCTTAGCAGCTTCTTCATATTTTTTAAAATTAGCATCTTTAGCTTTCTTAACAATAGCTTGGATAGCCTCAGCTTTTTCTGATTGATAAGCTTCTTTATCAAATGCGGGTAAACCATCTTGACGATTCATAATATCAAGTAGTCCTGTAAGATAATCTACATACTCTTTTACAGTATTTGAATCTTTCTCAGGAACTTTATGCTTTTCAAGATAATCTAAAAATTGCTTACTAATTTCTGGATAAGTACTTCTAATATCTACAACAATACTTTTATCTTTTTTAGCTTTACGTTTAGCAGCTCTGTCTATATCAGCAGAAATACCTCTTGCCCAACCTGGAAGTTCTTTAAAAAGTTTATTACGATTAGTATCAATATCTTGAAATTCTTCATTAAGTTCTCCACGTTCATTAACAAAATTAAGTCTGTCTTTAATTTCTTGAATAGAAATTTCAATTTCTTGACCTATTTCAGTACGTTTAATTTTAGCATCAATAGCATTATTTACATAACGAATATATAAATTTTGTTCATCAATAGCATCTTCTTCAAAAGGTATTTTATGAAGAGAAATATTACCTTTTCTATCTTTAGTAGAATACATTTCCCAACTAATACCATAAACACTATCAACGTCAAAGTCAGAACCAGTTTGTGTTACCCACTCGTCAGGAACAACAATAGTAGAACCAAGAGCATCATTAGTAAATCCTACAACTTTAAGTATAGATATAGATTGTTTACCTTCAGTAGGAATACGATAACCTATATGAATATCAATTCCTTCTTCTTCCATCTGTTTAATAAGAGCAGCTTCTTCTTCAACGCTATTTGTTTTAGGAATAAGATTACTCCAACGAGGAAGATATACTTGCATAACTCCTGTTTTAGGGTCAAACTCAAGACGTTTACTATAACCAACTCCAGTAATCTGAGCAGCATGCCATCCAGGAAGAACTTGACGAGTAATTTTATTATTATATATAGATTGTGCTACACTTTCAAGTTTAGCAGTAACTATATTCATAAAATTAGGCATAGTAGGATTACCAAACTCATCAGGTATAAGATATTCCATAAAGTTACTATCCATACCTAAACGAGCAGCTTCCTCACGAGCGCGAGTATAGAAATTATCAAAATTAAGAGTAGTTCTATTAGTTTCTATAACATCGTCAGGAAGTTTATCTCCATACATATCAGTAGTAGCATAATCAGAATTTACAATAGTACCTGTTTTAGTATCATAAATCCATCCCATAGCATCAAGAAAATTATTAAAATCTTCTTTTATATTAGCAGTATAAGCATTTTGATATTCATTAGCCCAAGTAACTAATTGTTTACGTTTAGGATTATTAGCGTCTTCTTCATTAACAATATTATCAATAATTTTCTTCATAATCTGAACACCAGCCTTATTGTGTTCATCCATAATATGTTGAGGAACATCTTGCTGTTTATAAAGATATTGATAATAATAATTTTCAACATAAGATTCATTAAAGTTATTAGCAAAATCTTCATTGAAATCTCCAGTATTAGCATCCCAAATAGTAAATACATTCTTCTTAGCCGCTTTAGAAGTTTCAGCAGTATTTAGCTGTCCAATATTATTAGCTTGCATCCAATCATGTATCTTTCTAAGCTGACTATCTTTAGGAAGAAGTTTAGGAATAAGAACAAATTCAGCATTTTTAATTTGACGAGGATAGAATAAACCAGTATTACTATCAAATACTTTATCAAAATAAAAGTTCTTTTGAACTTGAATACGAGCATTAATTTCATCAAGATTTATTTGTTCAGCAGGAGTATCATCAAGAAGTTGTCTAATTAAATCAGCATAATCTTCAATAGTACCATCAGCATGTTTACGTCTAATAAATTCTTCAAGAGTAATATAAGATTGAGCATCATTAATCTTTGTCCTATCACCTCCAGCAAAACCATAACCAGAAGCAATTTTAACAGAACGATTATGAGCGTTTTCTTTACTCATTCCTTGCTCAATAAAAATGCTTTCAAGTTCTTTTTGTAAATCATCAACATAATCAGATGCTTTAACAGTATTATAAATAGTAACTCCTCTAAAACCATTTTTAGCAATAAGAGGTTCATCATTGATAATAACAGGTTCCCTTATGGGGGAATTATCTTTATCCATTACTTTAGAATCAATAGTAATAGCTTCAGGAGAACTATTCCACTCTAAATCATGAAGAGTAGGATTAAACTTTTCAGTAACATCATAACCAGAATATCCATCTCCACCAGCTTGAGATTCTTTAGTACGCTTAAGAAAATCACGAGCACCGTTATAATATTTATAATCACCCTCAAACAAATCATCATAATTCATATTCATATTAGCAGAATTAAGAAGAAAATCATCGAGAGTTCTTTCATCAAAAGGAATATTATTATCTTTAAGAACTTTTACAAATCCAGCAGTACGACCTTTAGATTCAATAAGAAAATTATTAGTCCAATCACGAACTACTTGTTTAAGTTGAGTTTTCTTTTCTTGTGTAAGTTTAAATTCAAATTTTTGAGTAGAAGGATTATAAACGACAATATCATTAGGATTAAGTCTAAGTCTGCCGTCATTGTTAAGACTTAATATGCCAGACTGACCTACTCCCCCGTAGAGGGAAAGTATGTTTTCTATCTCTTTACTTGCATTATAACCATTAACTTCAAATAGACGAAGAAACTTAAATAGATTACCTTGTAATTTGCCATCTTTAACAATAGCAGAAGTCATATCTGTTTCTCCGTTCTGTTTTAGTTTATCAGCAGTTCTTTCATTAAAGAAAGCTCTACCAATAAGATTATCTACATCAGTACGAGTTTTAAATATAGGAACACGTTCTCCATTAACAACAGTTTCTCCTTCTTGAACAAATAGTTTATTAATACCTTTTATGAACATATTAAATTCATCCATTAAATGTCCATAAATAGCATATTGAACTTGATTACGATTATATCGAGGAGCACGAATAAAGAAAATCTTAGGAGCATCAGAACCAATACGCATAGAATAAACAGCACTATTAAGATTACCAATATTCTTAATTTTACCATTTTCTGTCATTTCAGTTGTACTATCTCTAAATGCCATATATTGAGTAATAAAGAAATCAAGTTTACTCATTGAAGCATAATTAGCAGCTTTAATATCTTGCGTATTTTTAGTACCATCAAAAAGACTATGTTTAAGAATATCTTTAGCATTGCTATTTATTTCATATCCAGTAGTAGTACGACTAAACATTCCTTTTTCAATGATACGTCCATTTTCATCTTTAAGTCCAAAGAAAAGAGGATTGTTAGAATATTGATTATCACTACCATCATTAGTACCTTGTGTAATATATGCTAATAGATTTTTAAGACCAGCATTAGAATCAGTTTCAGATTCAGCCATAATTTGGTCAAAAAATCTTGTAATAAAACAATTTTTAAGAACACTTGAAGCACTATTACCTTCAGCATTAGTAGAATTAAGTTGAGCACGAGAATCAGTATAATTTGCTATTTGTTGTGCAAAACCAATAATACCAGAATATATTTGTTTATTCAAATCATAATTAGCATAATCAACATATTCATGTCTTGGAAATTCAGGTTTAGGAACATCTTTTCTTTCTTTAGCAGAAAGTTTATTATAAGCAGCGATATCTTTATTATATTGCTCTCTTCTAACATTATAAGCAGCATCTAATTCTTTAGTTCTATCATTGATAGTTTCCTTAAGAGAAACAATACCATTAATAACAGTAGTTAGATTACGAATAAGACTGTTTACAGAATCTTGTATTTCACCATTAGAAAGATTATCAAAATAATTATTAAATACTTCTTTATTAAAATTAGGGAAATATCTATTAACTACTTTGAATAGTTCATTAGAAAGAACATTTTTGTCTTTAGTCTTTATAAAGTCTTTGTAAATATTACTAAGAACAGTAACATCTGCAGCATTATATGTAGAATTATAAGTAGCACGAATTTTATTACTCATTCTAAATACCATTTCAGCAACAGGAAATGAATTAGGGTTACTATAATCAAATTCAATACCATTTTCATTAGATATATCTGAAATAGTAAGCATTGTTTTATTAGCAATAGGTTTAGCAAAATTAGCATAAACAAAATTAGCAAAATCTTTATGCTGTTTCATCATATTAACTAATTGTCCTAAACCATAAAGAGCTTTAATAGTTTGACTTTTTTTATCAAGACTATTAATAAGAGCATTTACACTACTAAAATCTCCAAAACTATAAATTTGAACAGTTAAATATTGAGCATCCATATAAGTAGTAACACCAAGCTCATTTTCAGTATCTAATGCTTGAACTGTATCATTAGGATTAAACTTATTAGAAAGTTTAGGAATAGTAGAAAGAATCATTCTAAGTTTACCATTAATCGTTTGATTAAAGTTCTTATAAAGATTATCTTCCCAAGATTTAGTAGTTTCGTCTATATTATTCTCATTATATTTACTATCAAGAATATCATTGTTTTCGTCTTGAGCTTCAATAAATTCTTCAATATCTTCTACTTTATTAAACTCCTTAACAACAGAAGTCATATTTTTAGTATTAAACACTTGGAAATACCAAGAATCAGCATTAGCTCTACTTTGAATAATTAAATTAGCGTAATTACGAAGTTTAACACCTTGTTTATCTTCGTAACTATCGGCAAATAAAGTTACAATATTATGAGCAATAGCATATCTTTGACGAGAAATAACAGCACCATTTTGATTACGTTGCTTTTTAACAATTTCAATATTTCTACCTTCTTCTTTAACTCTATTTAGAGCTTCTTCGGTTTCTTCTTTATTCTTTTTAGCAGCATCTGCTTTTTCTTTATTTCCTTCTTTTAAAGCATTTTTACCATCAGCATTATATTTCTTTATTTGTTTTTCTAACTCATCCTTTCTATTTTGAAGAGTTTGTAGCAATTCATTATCTTGTTTGTTAAGTTCATTAATTTCATTTAATTTATTAACAAATTCAAGATATTGTTGAGCCATTTCTTTAGTTCTATTAGGAGAAGTATCTTTATTAATAAGATATGTAGTAAAATCATTAATACGATTATAGAAAGTATCTAACATCTTGTCATTAACATCTGCAATAATTTGCAAAGGTTTTCTACGAGCTTTAGGGTCTTTTACGAGTTCTTTTCTATATTCGTTAATAATAAGAGAAGCAGTATAATTCTTACCAACTGTTTTTGCAGCAGCAGAAGTGAAACCATCAAGCCCTCCCATTCCTTTAACAGTACGACTATTATCTACACTAAGATAAGTGTCTTTATAAAAGTCATTAAGTAGAGAACCTAATTTGTTTTGATTAAGTTTCACATAATCTTTATTAGTAAATAGATTAAATAAAACAGTTTCTCCTTTAAGAATATCGCCATCTGTAATATTCTCAAGAAGAAACTTTTTGAAATCAGCATTATTAAGTAGTCCGGCAAGAACTACCGCTTTGTTAGTATCAGTTTTACTAACTCTAAAAATTGTCTCACGAAGACGACCTCCCTCATCAAAAGAGAGATTAACATCATTAATTGTACATTTCATAACTTGTTCAATTTCTTAAGATTCATCACTAAGACGAACATGTTGTTTTGGAAAAATATTGTAGATTATGAAGCTAAATTCAGCTCCACAATCTACAATATAGTAATAGCTTATGTTCTCTATTGACAAGTATAATTTAGTTCATTATCAGCTAATAATTGCTTAATATCAACACGATATTGACTTGGAAAACTATCGACATAGCTATTTATATCATTGACAACTTGAATACCATAAGCATTATCAGTAGCACCATTAGCAACAGGTGTAGCATAAATTTCAGTAGAAGTAGTACCTTTTCTTTCAACTTCTATTAAATCAGTAGTAGATTTGAAAACTGTATCATCAATATCGAAATCATCGGTAGTATAATCATCGTCTTCAAAATCATAATCTTCAGCATTAAAATCTCCATCAGAAGGTTCTTGTATCATTTCGCTACCTGCAATATCTCCAGTTGGTTCAGACGGTTTAGGTTGTTCAGGAAGAGCATTTATTTCATCAATAAAGTCTTGCTGCTCAACATTAATTATATGAGTTTTTTCAAAGTCTTCATCACCAAAGAAATAAGGAGCTGAATAATCTACATAAGAATCTTGAATATTAACAAATTCTTCATCTTTACTTTCTCTAACTTGTAATTGATTAGGAATAGTAGGATGCTTTTGATATTCTACATCTCCAGTTGGAGCAGGATAATCAGTAATAAATTTAATAAGAGCACCGGTTTTAACTCTTCCAGCAAGATTAGGATTATTAGCAACTATTAGTTGTCTATATATATTAACTTGTTGTTTATAACCATTTACAGTAATATCATCTATTTCACCGGAACCAGTACCAAGTCTTTTAGTTTTAAAGTCAAATATATAAATATCACCATCAGCAGTATATACTATCATATCCATAGTACCTGCAATAGTTTTATTTTCACCATTAACATTTATAACACCACCGATAGGAAACTCTTCAGTAATAACTCCATATTTACCTTTACCAAATCTTTTATCAAGATAAGTTTTTATTTTATTCAAATCTCTTTCAAGTTCAGCACGACCTTCTTCTGTAACATTAGGTATATTATGACCTTCAGGAATATGTCCATCATTTTCAAAGAATATACGAGCGGCATCATCAGCAGTATTTCCTAATAATGAAGCAGGAGTTCCCCAAATGCCAATATCTCGTTTACCATGCAAACGTTGAGTAACACTAAGTTCAGCAGGTGTACCGTCTATAAGATAAGTATGGTCTTCTGCAAAGTTTTCACTACGTTTAATACGACTTTCAAAACCTTTACGAACATCATCAATTTCTTGACGAACTTTAGCAAGTTTAGATGTATTATCAGTTGTAGTAGCAGGTTTAGGTGCAGGTGTTCCCTCTACGGGGGAGGAAGTATTTTCAGTAGCAGCAGGTCTGGCAAATAGACCAGCATCAGTAGCATTAGCAGTTCTACTAAGTATTATATATTCACGTGCTAATATATTATTATTTTTAATACGATTAGTATTTATACCTAACAAGTCTAATAGAATATCCATAATTTTTTGGAATATACTTTTAGACTTTTGAGGAATACCATCAACAATAGCTTCAGAATGATAATCAGTATTATTAAGATAATTTACAATAACAGGTTGAGTAAGACATTCCATTAAGAACTCTTCCATACGAGTTTGTTCATTATCAGAAACAGTAGCTTTATCAAATACTCTGCTTATAGCATTATATATAGTTTCATTTATTTTACCACTTGCTCTATCTTTTTCAAGTTGAGCACGAGTATAATCATAAACTTCTCTTAATTCACTAACTATACGTTGTCTTTGAGCATCAGTATAATTACGTTTATTATGAAATAATCTATGTAAATTTTCATGAAGTATAAGACGTATAGCATTTGTAGGATTATTATTCATAGCAGCAGCACCTTTAGCTGTAATATAAACAGTATTATCATCAGTATCATAATAAGCATTAGTAGTACCATCATCTATTATACTTGCTTTAACTTTCTTAGAAGCAATAGGCATACCAGAATTAGTGCCAAGAAGAACATCTATTTTCTCTTGCAGAACACCAGCGGCTTCTAATACATCTTTAGTATCTATAGTTTTTCTATTAGGATTTTTATCATTAAATAATAAATCACTAACAAAAGTATTTTCAGGAGATACATCTTGAGTAGTATCTCTAACAGAAGTATCTATAGTAATACGATTTTCATTTAAATGACCAGTAACAAAACTACCATTAGACCCGTCTACATTAGTATTAAATCCTCTATTTTGAAGCAGGAAATCTCCATAATTTTCATAAGTATAATCTTTTCCACCAAGATTAATAATGAATTTACCGTTTTCTCTACGATAATAACGAGATTGTGCACCACCAGTAGTTCTATTCATAAGAACATCTAAACTTTTATTAAGTTTAAAAGATGTCATACTACTTTCAATAGCTGCATTAAGAGCATCTCTAACTTCTTGTTCACTAATAATTTCTCCAGTTTTAAGTTTAGTACCTTTTAAAGAAGTTATAGGAACTTGTCTACCAAGACGAGGAATATACAAACCTATGGCGTTACTATTAGTAACGTTATTACTATCTCTAAGATAGAATGTAATAAGATTAGTTTTATTACCAGCATTATCTGTTACAGCAATAGTAGCAAAACTTTTAGCTTTATCAACAAGTAAAGTAGTTTTAAAATTATTAAATATAAAAGCTCCTTTAGGATTAAATAATTCTATAAGTTTATTTACTATTTCATCAAAATTAGCATCATGAGTATCGGTTACAGTATTATATAATTGTTTAGTAATAAGATTAGCTATTTCACTACGAACAGCTTTATATAAATCTCCTCCATGAAGTTCTTGTGCTCTATTAAAATATGCAACATATTTAACATCATCTTTATTATGTACAAGAAATCCAGTAGAGTAATTACTTATACTAATATCAGCAAGTCCATAATCATTTCCATCTTCATCTATAAGATGTCCCTCAGTATTGACCATAACTAAAGGAGTATAATTAGGACTATTTTTATCAACATCAAATCCTGCATCAGCAATATTAGGATATTGATTTGGGTCTGAAACAGTATTAAGAGTTGTATAATAAGCAGCATTTACATTAATATCTACTTTAGAATCTTGTCCTGTAAGACCTTTCTGTAATTCATAAGTATGAACATAATTGCTATAAACCTTTTGTTTCCATTGGTCATATCTTTCACGCATAGTATTAGCGTCAAGAGCCATAGTATCTACACTATAATTGGTAGGGTCGGAAGAATCAAAATCATGACCATAAAACAATATAGAAGAAATATCACGAGCAAGTTTTCTTGCCATACCAATTTCATCTAATAGTTCAGGTTTATAAAATTTATATCTTTCAGAACGTAATAATTGAGTAATAAGTGAATTTCCAAGAATACGTTTAGCAACATCTAAAGGCATAGCTTCAGACATTTCTTTTTTAGCCTTAGCAGCAGTAATTACATTAGCTTTTAATCTATTATTAATATCTTGAATAGTAATATAGAATTTAGCTAAATCATTAAATAATTGCTTAGCAGAAGCATCAGTACTACTCTCATCTATAAGAGCATTAAATAAGAAATCACAATCAAGAGATATATCATTATTAGAATTTACTGTAACAACATTACTAAATCCAGAATAATGACTTACAGGACTTAAATGAGATAAATCTCCATCAACTTTAACTGTACGTAAAATACCTATTTTTATAGGAACAGTTTTCTTACCTTTTTTAATATTAACATATACAGCTAAATGAGTATTAAGAGGTTCTCCGTTATCATCTAATTCTACATTGCCATCTTTACGAGAAGTACCCTCTATTTGTACATAAGATTTAGCTCCATTAGCAGCAGCAACAAGAGCTTTAGTATAATCAGGAGTTCTTTGGTCAGGTTCAATAGGACTAATATGCATATGGTTCATAGATGCTAAAACTTGAGCTTTATTCTCATTAATTCTATTAAAGAATTGTTCAGCACTATATTGAGTAGAAGTATTAAAACCTGTAAATCTATACTTAGTACCATCATGAGCTGCAATAAACTTACCAATATTATTATAAATAAATGCAGCAGTATTAGTATCTATTTCATTATTATTAAGAATGAAATTAAATAGAGATTCCATATTAATAACTTGAACATCATCAATAGTATTGTTATTTCTTACAAGGTCAGAATATTCTTGAAGAAAAGCCTCAACTATTTCATTAAGACCATTACCATCAATAAGTTCAGTTATACTATATTTTTTAGCACTATCTTCTCCAAAACCCATTGCAAGTTGTTGTGCAAGTTTACCAAAAGAACTTTTAGTATTCATAGCGGCAAACGAAGCAACAGTATTAGTAAATGCTTTACCAGCAGTAAGTTCAGCAAGATTTTTGCCATATCCTCTACTTATAAGAAAATCAGTAATTTCTTTAATAAAATCTTCATATTTAGAAGCATCTCCATTAGCAAGAGCTTTAGTAATATTATCAAGACGACCGCTTTCTTTAAAACCAATCTGCATAACATATTTACTTGCATCAAGAGAGGCTTTAAGACTATCTGTTTCATAGCCAGAAGCAATAGCAGCTTGTTCTTGAAGCTCTCTTTCGCTCATACCTGTATCTAAAGGGTTTTCTCCAGCAGGTATAGAAGTATCAGTAATAGGAGCTGCATCAGGAGTTACTTGAGTTCCAGTATTAGTTACTTCTGGTTGAAGAGCAACATCAGCAGGATTAGCAGTAACTGGAGGAGCAGTATTTGTAGTACCAGTAGTTCCTGTTTGAGTTTCCTCCCCCGTAGAGGGAGAATCATTATTAGTTTCTTCGCTACTTGGTAATTCTACATCTTGTTCAGCAGCTTCTTCTCTACGTTCGTCAGCTTTAGTTCTTTCTTTTCGAGCATCTTCGATAGCTATTCCTAATTCAATATTAGAAGCTAACTGACCTTTCATACGACCATTTTCGGCATCATTAATAAAATAACCATATTTAAGAAAATGAAGTGCTTCATCAAGTTTAGAATTACCTGTATTTTCATTCATAACTCTATTTAAAGCCTCGTCAAAATCTTCAGCATTTCTAAGATATTCTTTTACTTGCTCAACACCATCTTTAGCTTTATTAAGCATCATGGCGTCCATAGAAAATGCAAACTCATCATAAAGATTTTCAAAATCTTGTTTAGTAGTAGGAATTTTAGCTTCAGTAAAAGCTCTACGAGTAGAAATAGCAATCTTTTGTTTAATAAGATTTTCTATAGTTTCAGTAGGAATAGCAGGACCAGACTCACCTTCTTCAATAGGTCTATTATAATTATTTATAAATTCATTAAGTTGGTCAATAACTTCTTGAGTATTATAGTTTAAATCTTTTATAGTTTCTTTAATACTATCAAAAGCTCCTTGAGTAGTAGTTCTCGCAGCAAGTTCTATAAGTGCTCTCTCACTTCTTTCAATTTCTTTATTATGAAGTTCATAAGCAGATTTACTTATTTCTCCATCATTATATTTATTAAGAAGTTCTGTTCTTTGAAGTCTTAATTTTATAAGAGTATTTTGAATACTATCATAAGTAGTTTTTTCTTCAAAAGCAGAATAATCAGTATTAGTATCATTTGCTTCTGCTATACGGGCATCTGCATTTGCTAATTGAGCATCATAATCTTGAATTCTAAGTTTATTACGAGTAATATCGCGAGCTGCATTAATAGTAACATAGGGATTTGCATCTTCTGTTAAAGAATTAACGTCATTAAGTGCATTATAATATATTCCAGAAACTTCATTCATTCTATCTATAACTTGTTCACTTAATGCTCTATCAGAAGCAGATAAACGAAGACCATTATCAGCAATAAATTTATCAAATTCTTTACTACCAATAATCTCTTTCATTAAATCAATAGTACCGTTATCAACAGCATCTAAAGTAGTATTATCTACAAATCTTTTAATAGCATGTTCTTTAAGCAAATCTTTTTGCTCTTCATCAATAGTTTCATTTACAATATTTCCGTCTTTAATAATATATTGTCCAGTAGATTTATCTCTAATAAAATCATAAGGATTTGTTCCATTATTAATTTGTTCCATATCAGAAACAAATTGTCTCACAGAAGCATTTACATTATTAATTTGTTCAAGAGCTATTTTATCATTACTACGTTTCCAACGTTCATAATCTTCAGCAGTCATATGCTTTTTATTCCAAAGACCTTGAAGAGCTTTACTTCCTTTTTGTAAACCTCTACCAATCTTATTAAAAGCAACTCCACCAAGAGCACCCCAAAAACCTTGTTCCCACATAGAAGCATCAGAAAGATAACTACTAAGAGTTCGAGAAGTAAGAGAAGGGTCAAAATACTTTGCAGCAACTTCCATACCTTTCTCGCTTTGAATACCTTGATATAGTTCTTCAAAACCTTCACCAAGTTCAAGAGCAGCAAAACTACGTTTAGGGTCAGCTATAGCATATCTAATTCCTTCCTTAGTTCTATTAAGTATATTATCTTTAATAAGCTGTTCATTAGTAGCACCAGCAAGAAGTTTACGTTGATTAGCAGCAGCAATTCTTTCTCTTGCAGTAGAACTACGTCTCGCTCCTTTTCCCCAAATACTGCCAAGAGCTTTAAATTGAGGAATATCCATAAGAAGCATCCAATAATCATTATAAAAAGTTTTATTAGCAGATTTACGAGCAATTTCTTTAGCAATGTCATCTTTAGACATATCTGCAAATTCAGGATTATTAATAAGAAATTTATCAAATTCCTCATTTGGCATATTATCAAGATTCTCTTTAGAACTTGTATATACATCATCGTATATGGCTTTAGCTTCCATATAATTTTCACCAGTCCTACTAAGAGTAGCTTGAGTAATAATACCAGCACCACCTCTAATACTTTGGTCTATTCTACCAGCTTTTGCAGCAGCAGTACGTATTGCACCAAAATCTCCAGCAACATTAGCTCCTTTTGTAGTAGCTTTAGCTATACCTTTTGATATACCTCTTGCCGTAGCTCTACCTAATTTACTAAGACCAGATAATTTACCAGCATAACTTAAACCTTTTGCCCATCCAGCAGCAGGAATTAATAAAGAAGCAGTAGATGCAACACTAACAGCATTATCCATCCACCATCCAAAATCTCCCATAGCCCAAGAAGCGTTAGGGTCTTCTCTATAAATCTTAAAATTCTCTTTAAGATTTTCTTTAGCTTCGGTCATAAATTGAGTATAAGGATTTTTTCCATAATTGTCTCCAGTAAAACTATTAATAATACCATCAGCAATATTTCCAAATCCCTCTAATGTTCCAAGAACAACTTCTCCAACACCAGCTTGTACAAGAAAATTTCCAAATTGTTCAAAAGCATTTTGGTTATCTGCACGAGCTTTATTAAGTTCATCTTCTGTATTATACGGAGAAAGAGTAACGCCAATTTCGGCGTCACTCTCTATTTGTTCATTAGTAAGTCCTAAATCTCTACCTGTAAAAGCAAGTTTATTAACTTTGTTTGCAGTATTGCTCCAGCCACCACCATTAATATCACCAGCAGAAGTATCTGTTATGATTGGAGGTTGCATTTTACCTTTTTTAGTTTTAGGATTATAATCAGGATTCTTAACATAAGGTCCTGCCATAAGTCTATCAAGAAGACTATTACCGGTTATAATTTTATCTTTACTCATTAGTCAGCATTATTAAGATAATTACCAATAATCATTGCTATATCGTTAGCATTTACGTCAGTAATATTAGATAAATTAGCAGCAATAACTTGTAAACTATTATATAATTGTTCAACATGAGCTTGAGAATCATGAAAAACGCCAGCATTATATTGAGATTTAAGTTGTTCTAAAGTATTAAATATAGCAACATATTGTTCAGCTTCATCATAAGTCAAATTCTTTTTACTACCCATAAATGAAGTATCATAAGTACCGTCTTTTTTAGCAACAAGTCTTGTATCTCCAAAATCTTCATCATATCCTATAGCTTCTACATTACTTCCTGTAGCACGAGAAATAAGCATAGAGTTACTTGCAAGAATATTAGGATTAAAAGAAGGGTCATAATTTATTTCTTCTTCCATAACTCCAGAGACAATAAATCTATAATGTTCTCCTTCTTTATAATTACTTGTAGCAGCTCCTTTAGGAACTGTTAAACTAAGAGCATATCCTTTGGGTTGTCCCATTCCTCCACCAGTAGGTATTACTACTGTACGCTTAATAGAATTAGCCCAAGTATCATTATTATACATTTTTTGTATAAGAGATTTAATTTCTTGAGCATTAGCAATAGTTTTTACAGCTTTTCCTGAAGCATCAAGTTCTTCAATAGAACCAGAATCAAAATTACCATTAGCAAACATTAAATCTACTTGTCCGTCTTGACGTTTAATAATAGATTGTAATTCAGATTCTTTAAGTCCAAGATTTGTAGCATTTTCTCTATACCAAAGACCTCCAAAACTTGCACCATCTGTTCCATGAAAAGTAACAGTTCCTTTAGTTATACCAACTTTTTCTTCAGTATCAGCACTTTTTTCTATAGCATTATCATAATAAGAAGCAAGTGAAGTAAAGGCTTTATTACGCCAACCTAAATCATTCATTTGTGCACCACTACCATATTCATAATAATTAGTAGAAGCGACACCAGTAGTAAATTTATTTTTAAGCCAGCCTCCAAAATCTCCTGGAATTTCACTATTTACACTTCTAATAGTAGAAGCAAATTTAGGAAGAAGATTTCTATGTTCAGCATCTATAGAAACATTATAATTACCATCATCTGTTTGAGTAATATTGATTCCCATAGTTTTAAGTCCTGTTATAGAAGTGCCATATTTCTTAGCAATACCTTCTAATATTTGAGAACCAACTTTCCAATCAGCAGTATCATTATATTTATAATAACTATTAAGTTTATTAATAATTTCTCTACTATATTTATTATTATTAGTAAAAGTATTATTAGCAATATCTGCACTAAACATTAAAGCGTCTGCATTATCTCCAGCAGCTTTTAGTAATTCGTTATATTGTTGATTTGCTTTAACATAACTAACAAAAGAATTAGTAAGTCTAATTTTATCTTCATTAGACATTCTATCTCCATATCTTTTGATAAAATATTGAGCAGCAGTATTAGGTCCAGTAGCTAATCCTTTATTTATTAAATCTTGAATAACATCAGAAACAGAATCAGCTTTTCCATATATTTTATTCATCCAATGTTTAACAATAGAAAGACCTTGTTCATTAGCAGCAGCTTTTGCCTTTTGTGCTCCAGCAAAACTATTGCCGTCAACTTCTTTGGTACCTATAATATATGTTCCAAATCCACCATCCTTAGTACCAGATTGATTAACTCCAGCTTGTCGTTTAGCAGTGGCTTCACGAGTTCTTCTATTTTGAAGAGCAGTTCCATAATCTACACTACTATATACATGATTATAAGCAGATACATCTGCAAAACCATTTATCTTATTATCAAGCCATTGTTCATATTTATAAACATTACCGTTTTTATCAGTAAGTCCAGGAATATAAGGAGCAGGATTTTCTCCTTTTTCTTCATTAGATTTAGCTAATTTATCTCTTTGCCATTCGGCATAATCATAATCTTGTCTAAGACTATCTTCGGCACCAGGAATAGAAGCAATAGCTACTTTATAAGCTTCTCTAATTTTATCTTCAGTAAGTCTTTCAAATTTAGTACCTATTTTTTTATACATAGTTCCATCTTCGGATTGAGAAGGGTCTATTGTAGGTCTTCCAGCAGCATCAAGAAAATAAACACCTTCTCCACCACCTGCATCTTTAGCAGCTATTTGAAGAGCATATTTTTGTATTTCTGTTTCAGGAACATTAGTTACAGGATTAGTAATAGGTTTCCAAGTTTCACCAGGAATATATCGTCCAGTACGTTCATCAATACCACCATCTTCATAATGATAAGCATTTTGTTCTTTATACATTTGTTTCATTCCATCAGGAATATTCATAGAATCAACTTTCTTATCATATTCTTTTTTAGCAGCTTGACTTCTAAGACGACCTATAACTCTACCATCAGAAGCAACATTTCCTGCTTGCATAATCAAATCATCAAGAGCACCATAAGAATTACCATAAATAGTATTGTCATCAACAGTAGTTTTAATTTCATTAATAAGTTGTTGTTTAAAACCATCTTCTGCTTCATTCATATCAAGATTAGCAACAGCAACTTCAAGGTCAGACGCAGCCTTTACTGCCTCTTTATGACCTTGTTCAAGAGTACTAAATGTTTGCCCTAAAGTATTAAGGTCAATACTTGGAGTGTACTCACGAGTAGTATATTCAAAAGTTTTCATATAATATTAATCTTCATTATCGTTATCTTTCTTCTTTTTCTTAGCAAATGCTTTCTCCCAACGGTCAATATCTGCATCAGTAATTCCTTTAATACCTAAATCTCTAAGTATTCTCGGATTAACATTAGGATTAGCAGCAGCCATAGCAAGACGAGTTTGTCTTTCAGACTTTCTCTTTTCTCTACGACCAATAACATCTTGAACACCAGCATTCAAAATATTAATAAAAGAAACATCATTTTCAGCTTTCTTTTCACGAACAGCGTTTTCAAAAGCAGCTTTCTTCTCACTCCAAGTATTATAATCTCTAATATTAGCATCAGTGACAGTTTGTTGATTAAGTCTATCTTTATTAATCAATTCTGTTTCAATATTTTCTTTATTACCAAACAGTTCATTAGTTTGCAACATATTAGCAAGACGAGCACGTTGTTTTCTTGCAAGAGCAACACGAGAACTTGCTGTATTAGTATCAACATCTCTTTCATAAGCTGCAAGACTTTCACGCATCTTGTCAAGTTGAGGATTGATATTAATGCGAGTTTTAAGTTTAGTAGCTTGTCTTGCAATAGGTTGAGAATTATATTTAAGTTTATTAAGCATACTTCTATTCATGCCATGAGAAATTAATCCACCAACAACATTAGAAGTAAGACCAATAGCATCAGTAATAGTTTCAGGATTATCTTCAATATATTTTCCTATATTTCCAAGAAAACTTTTTTTCTTATCTTCTTTCTTTTTATCAGTATCATTAGTAGTACTTGTTGAAATAGTAGAATCAGTAGCATTAGGATTATAACCTTTATCTCTTTGTTCAACTTCTGCTTTTTCTTGTCTTAATTGTTCATTAACAGCAGGACTTAGAGAATAATTATAATCATAAGTATCTTCTTCTTCAACTAAATCGGGATTAATACCTTTTGGACCTCCAGTAACTTTCTTAGCACGAACTGCCGCACTTCGTGCAGCAGACTCCCCTGTAGAGGGAAACATTCTCAACTTAGTTCTACCACCGACTGTAACTGAATAAAGTCCACCAGCTTTAGACTTTTTACGAAGTTCAGGATATTTATTATAAACTTTAGCTTTAACATCACTACGCCCATGCAATCCCGCAAGTCTAAGTGCATCAACAGCATCAGATTTAGTAGGAATAGGATAACTTCTTCCACTACCAGCAAAGTCTCCTGCCTTAACTTTAGGATAAGGTTTAGACTTTGACCCATAATCTTTTTTTCTACTTAATCCACCCATACGTTTTTTCTTTTTAGTACCATCATCATTCATATTATGTTTATCTTTAAATTCTTCTTGTTGATTAAACACTTTAGTAGGATTCTCACCACCCATAACTTTTTGAGCAGGAGATTCACCATTAAGAAATGGAACAGAACTAAATACTTTAATTTCTTTATCAGCAACATGCATAACTTCACCATCTTCTACTTCAAGACCTGTACGAGGATTTTCTCCAATATCAATGCCCCCAGAAGAATGCTTACGACCTTGCATATAATAGTAGTTAGTCTTACCTTTAAGTGGAATAGCTTTACCACCTCTAACTACATTTGGAACTTTTCTTTTAGTCATAGTAAATAATGAAAAATTAGTTATTTTGACTTATTCTCAGCTTATATAATCGACTTTATATAAAGTATGATGTAATTATAAGCAATTATATATCAGTATAAACTAAAGCTAATAATAGCTTATTTACTGCATTTCCGACGTGTACCCATTTTCGCTTGCTGCAATCTATCATTATATACATTAGTACCATTAGCAGTAGTTTGAGCAGCATTATTAGTATTAGCTGCATTTATAGGATTACCATCTTTATCAGTCTGATAACTATTCTTTTCAATACCTACTTTAGGAGCATCATAAGCGAAACCATCAGCTTTCTTAACTTGCTTTTGAGGGTCAGTAGATTGAGTAGCAGCACCAATCATATTACTTATACCTCCAATAGCAGAACCAATACCAAATAATGCTTTTTTACGACCTCCACAAGCACAACGTTTACGAGTACCATATTTAGCAGCAGTAGTACGTTGCTGTTTACGTTGTTCAGCATTACGAGCAACTTCTTGAGCACTATTGATATAACTTGTAGTAGCAGCTGTAGATTGAAGACTACCTGTATAGTTAGGTCTACTTCCAGAATTACCACTAATACCAGATGCTACACCATTAATAGCACCTACAATAGTATTACCGAGATTATCACCTTTGAACTCTTGTCCAATGTTTTTAAAATCACTAATAATTTCACTTCCAAGATTTGCTTTCTTTCTACCACCACAAGCAAACTTCTTAGCCATAGCTATACGGTCATTACCTTTCTTTTTCATACTAACTTTACCACCATTTTTAAGAGTAATTTTATTTCTATATTCGTCAACATAATCTTGATTAGCATATTGAGCACTCATTGCTTGAGCTTGTTGAACACCTTCACTTCGAGTTTGTTCTTCTTGAGCTTGACGATAAGCTTTTTCTTGAGCTTTCTTCTGCTTACGCTTACTAATGATGCCACCAACTAAGTTTCCAACAGCACCAATAGCTGCACCAATAAATGCCTTTTGACGACCATTCTCATTAATAACTTTACGCTTCATAATTGTAAATTATTTATTGATTTTATATTTAAGTTCTTCAAATTCAACCTTAAGGTTATCAGTATTAGAGAATGTAAATTCAACAACAAAGTAATTACCAAAAATTCTACTCATAACAAAAGCATCACCATAATTCTTTCTATCAGCAATATTATTACGAAGATAACTATAATTCCAATTACCAAGTTCCCAATAAGGCTTAGTATAATCACAGAATACATTTTTAGCTTCTTCTTTATCAATAAGAATATCAAGTTCTCCAGTATTAACTTCGTTATTATAAATTTTAAGCAAGTCAGCACTATATGGAGTAACCATTCCCTCTACGGGGGAGTTAGTATAATCAGTTTTTGTAGGATTAGCAAATTTATTCAGCTTATAAGTAATATGTTCAAGGAACTTAATATCATCATATTGTTCATTAACAACAATTCCTATCCGAGATGGATAGGTAGCAACACTTCTCATTTTAGCTTTAACATTATCAAAACTTCCATAAGAACTTCCGTCTTGAACAAATTGATGAAGAGAACAATTAGTATGAGTTTCACTATCACATTTTAGATATAATTGAGATTTAGTATTAAACGCTTCATCAAAATAATAATCATGTAAACTTACAAAATGATTAGCATTATAATTATAACTTAAGATAGCATCTTTTTCTACATTATCAACTTGATAATTCATTTTAATAAGAATACGATTATTAAATTTGTCATTAGCAAATCGTACATTATAAGGCTTATATTTATCAAGCCATTGAATAATATCATCATCAATAGTATTTAATTGTCCATTATCAAAATTATAAAAACGATGAAAATCATTATTATAAAAAGTATAACCAAATTGGTCTACAATATAAGATTTGTCGTCTTGTAAACCACCATATCCAAGAGCAGAAGTAAACACTTCTTTATATGAAACTTCAAAAGCATCGGGCTGACTAAGTTGAATAGACTTATCTTTTGTTTCAAGAGTATTATCAGTATCAAACATAAATAGACTATGTTCTGTATGAACAAGTAACATAGTACCAATACCAATTAAATTAGTAATAATTCCTTTATTTTCAGTAATATTTTTATATGCCTCAACAGGAAAAGTTCTCCATCCATTAGCACGAGTTTCGTCTTGAATAATAGAACTTCTACGAACAGTCTTTTCAAAATTATCAACAGACACTAAATCTTCACGATAATTAGTAAAAGTCTTAGTATTAAAAATATCAGAACTACTTTGTCTATTTTCAAATAAATCTATACTATTAGCTGGAGTAACAATACAACCTGTTTGAAATTTATTATTTTCATTAGCTTTATCAAGATTACTTGTATCTTGTTTTACATAGAATACATAACCAGTAGGTTCATTCTTAAAACATTTGCTTTCATAAAAATGGTCATCAACACAAGGTGTTTGAACATAAGCCATAAATGGACAATTAATTTCAAAAGTATGTTTTCTTTCAGCATCAGAAGTATAATATTTATTATTATAAGTAGTTCTATAAGCTATATTATTTGCAGTATTAAAATTAAGACCTGGATTTTCATATATTATACAACCATCATAAGTCATAACTCCATTATATGTCTTATCATCATTAGTAAGAGTTGTTCCATAAATAATATTAGTACATCTAATTAATGTTTTATTATTAGACATATAAATATCTCTATTAGCATTAAATAAAGTAACTTTATAAAGTTTTATTTTATCATAATTAGAAGACGTAGGGTCATAATCAGAAAATAGATTATAAGAATCTTTTAATTGAAGAGCAGTACCAAGACCCATTCTATTATCAGCAGCACTATCTGCAACAGCAAGTTTATATTCTGGAACAGGATATAATGCAGGAGCATTTTCTAATAAATAAACAGTTTTATCATTATCATCAATTTGTAATTGAGGTTTATTCATATCATGACAAAACTTATAAGAACGACCTCTTTGATTATAATCCCAATTAGGAATATCTTTTTTATCCCAAACATTAACTCCTTCAATAATCATCAAATTATAATCAAGACGTATAGAATCAGAAATATCATATTGTCCACTATAAAAATACATTAAATCAGATTTATGACAATTAGCTGTATTTAATTCAAACCAATCTCCACTTTGATTTACAACAGAATCTTGACTTCTAAAGTCATTACGAGTAAGCATACCAGTAATACGTTTAATAGGTTCAAATTTTTCATAAGAAATAAAATATCCAATATAATTATCAGGTATTGTAACTCCTCTTAAATCAAAACCATATTTCATTACTGTAGTTCCACTATGTTTAGCAATAGGAACTTTAAATAATTTATCTCCATTATTATTATAATAAGGAAGAAATTCAGCAGCATTATATCCAGAAGCTATTTGAAACCATTTTACATTATCATATTTACTATCTGCAAAATTACTAAATAAAGATTTAAAAGCTTCTATATACGTGTTACTTGTTAATCTTCCAGTAAGTTTAGCAGAATAAGAAGATATGTTACTATATATTTTTAAACCATTAGTATTGAGATAACTACCGTTACAAACAGAAGAATCTACAGGCATAGAAGCATAATATGTTTTTCCATTATAAGAAAAAGCAATAGGTACTATTTCTGTATTATCATCTTCAGTAGTCCAAACAGTATTATTATTTATTCTATAACCATTAGTACAATGACCATATTTATCAACAAAATGTATAAAGAAATTATAAACTTCTCCAGCAATAAGAGTCTTATTAATTTTTCTACTATTAAAACTTTTATTTATATTAAGATAATTAACGCCTCCATTTACAGCAAAATCATTTCCATTTATTTTAATAGATGGAACATTATTAGAATCTTCATTATGTACGACTTTTGTTATAGTCATATTACCATAAAATTTATAAACAGTATATTCATAATCATAAGAATCTACATATGTAGTAGTAATTACAGCAATAGAAATATTACTTGGAATTTCCCAACGTCTTCTTAAAGATTGACCAAAAGCTCCATTTTCTATGGTAAATTCAGAAGAACTTTCTATTATACTAATATCTCCAACTTTAAAAGATTGCCCAACAGTAGTATCACGTTTTCCATTTTTATCATATATACTACAAGTACCATATATAAATACTTCTTCATCAGATTTAAGATTAAAATAAACGGTACCAGGAATACCATTAGTGCTACCATCGTATTGATTAGGATAATTTCCAATAGTATCTTTAGAAGAAATAGTATAGTCATAACTTATAGAACTTCCATATATAGTACCTTTTGAAAGTTCTAAATTTATATTATTAAGTATTCCGCTATCTACAATATCTTTATCATTAGCATTATTTTCTTTATAATTAGAAATATAAAGTTTATTTTTATAGTTAATTATATTTTTAACATCAAAATAATTATAATTATCTATGATAAAATCAGAAGCAGCAGCTTCTATTAAAGAAGCATTATTTAAAACAAATTCAGTAGTAATATTACTACTATTATTCCAATTAAAATTTATATCAGAAGTTCTAAATGCTTTAGTATAAGATTTAGATGCACAAATAATACCTATTTGATACTTACTATAAATATTATTTTTAGAATCAAATCTAATATCTATTTTAAAAGTTTCATTAGCAATATCAGAAGTATTACTAAAATAATCAGAAGCTCCAGCACAAAAACCGTCTTCAGGTTCTTCAGGATTTGTAATATTAGAAGCATTTGTTCCACTCATATGAGTTATCTTCTGTCGATAACAATATCGAGTAATAGCATATTTCTCAAGAGTATCTACATATATAGGAAAACCAAAACTAAACCATTGAGTATAATCAATAGAATTAATTTTGAAACGAATAAAAAGATAATACCAACCTTTATAAGCATTTCCTGCAATATATTCAAGATTGCACATACTTGGTATTCTAACTTCAGGAGAAATAGAAAGAGCCTCATCAGGAACATCTTTATCATTAAAAATAGTATCATCATCATAATTACCAAGATTGATGGTACGAAGAGGTATTTTCTCTTCTAATCCATCATATTCGGCAATAGCAAGTATAAGACTATTTTCAACATTATAAGTAAATGCTCCTTTAATCTTGCCTCCATGATATTTAAGATAATTAGTATCACTATCGCCATATACACATTTCATAGACTCTTCGTTATTAGTAGTTTTTTCTCTATAACGAAATATTTGAGCTTTATCACCATCATTATTTTTAACAGCAATAATAGCAAGTTCTATATTACATGGTATAATAGCAACAATAGTAAAATTATAGTAAACTCCATTACTATCTTTATAATATTCTTTAAGAAAATTACTAATAAAAGTATTCTCTCTAATACTTTCTTCATTAGTAATACAGCTCTCATCATTGGAAAGTTTAACATTCAGAGCAGTAACTAAAGACAAATTCTCAGCGTCTTTAGGATGAAGATTCATTTGAAGTTTAGGAGAAATATCCATAACAAATACAAAATTATTAATTATTATGACTTATTCTTAGCCTGTATAATGACTTATTATCAAAACTAATACTAATCATCAGCATACCATATTCAATTAAAATACAAGCTAAAAATAGCTATTATAATCAATGTCGAGGGTCAAACGTATTCACAAACAGATTAGACCTAAACAAATCAGCATCAGCATCATCAACAACACCAGCAATAACAGAACGTTTAGCTTCGTCTTTAAGTTGATTCCACATATAATATGGATTAGTACCATATTGAGAAGCATTAAGATTAAACACAGGATGTTTATATCCTCTACAAAGCATTTTGTACATACAATAATAAGCAATAGCTTCTATAAGTAAACCATTATTAGGAATTACAGGAAGCTTACAATTATAAGAATCACTACAAACAGTTTCTATATATTCTGTTTCTACATAAATATAATCAGCATCAAAATTTATTTCAATTTTATTACAATCAGCAAGAACATAATTACGTTCTTTACAAATATTAACATCAGCAGATATATGTCTTACGTTATAACGATAAGGATATTTATCATTAACAGTATCTGCTATATTAGCTATATGTTGAGGCTTACCAGTATTTACAACATCAACAGTGTCTGGAGTAACTGACGTAATAGCAGTCGTTTCCTCCCCCGTAGAGGGAGAATTATTGCAACATGAACTTTCGTCAGCTTCTTTTATTTCACAACCATTATTATCATATACTTTAATATCAGCATTATTAATAGGACATTCAGAATAAGCAATCCTATCTTTAACAGTCAGCTTTTTCTTCTTACGTTTAGTACGAAGAACATCTAACTGGGACATAGCATCAATACACCAAGCTCCGACACGAGGTATCCAATCACTATTATCAGGATTGAAATCATTGTCAATCTTAGCTATTATGTGCTCCACGTTTGTACTTACATTGTTCAGCATTGCGGATATAATTTAAATACTTAGTCGGGTCTTTATATAAAAGAATATTAAGTTTATATTTTATATCTACTTGTAGATTATAAATATCTTCTTCAGTATGGCATAATTCTTCCGCCATTTGAGTATAAGACATTCCTCTATATTTAGTAGCAACATATTCAGTACGTTGATATTCAAGATTATTACTTTTAAAAATTTCAGATTTAATAAAAGTAAATTCATACCAATCAGTATTTTCTTTATAAACTCTATAATCAACTCCGTTATAAGGAATATGTCTTGCTTCATACCAAGCAGCTTCTTTATCATCATAAAGCTTTATACCTTTAGCAAGAAGTTCTTTCTTCTTAGCATTAGTTGCTGCATAATCAAGATGAACTTTATTCTTAACACGTTTTGGGTCAAGTTTCCAATGATTAATAACATAAGTACCTATACCATAACCAAATCTATAACCCATTCCATTAAGTACACATTTATGTACTTTATTATAATAAGCAGTAACATACTTACGATAAATACCAAACTTAATATCCTTACGTTTATTAGCAAGTTCTATAAGTTTATTATATTTATTTTCATTGCGTAGTATATTACAATATTTAGCAAGTTGTAAAAGAACTATTCTATCAGGATGAACATCTATATTTCTAAGAAGTCTAATAATAATATTATAAAGATATTCTTTTGGATTATATTTCTTTTGACGAAATTCTATTTCAATATCATCAAGATTAATATTAAAAGAATCATTTAGTATAGTTTTATTATCTTCAATATATTTATAAACTTGTTCTTTAACACTAAGAGTAACTTCAAGAGCATTTTTATACTTTGTTATATCATTTTTAGCATTATGGATAAATTGAAGATAATATCCTTTAATAGTAATATCTGGAAGCATAATATTTTATTAACTTACAATATTAGGAGAAGGAACTTCATTAGTATCTCTAATTACATTAGTATTCCAAGTTTCAAGAACAAATTTCTTAATAGTACCAATCATATCTTCAGGAAGAAGAAATTCATCATTATCATCAATACTATCTAAATCTAATTTTCCATCAACAGTTTCTGTTTGAATAAGATGTGGATACTCAAACACAGATTCAACAATAATAGAACCTACATTTGTAAGTTTACTATTTTCTGGAATATTAATATAAATATATTCATTAATATAATCATACGTAATAACAGGACACATACCCGGAAGTTTAGAATAATATTGAGCAGATGCTTCTTTAACAAAAGCAATCTCAATAGGTTTTTTCATACCAGAAGTACGAACAGAATGAAAAGGTAGATTATTAATAAGACGAGTAGGACGAGGAACTTTATTAGTAGTTCTTTTAACTTTATCTCTAACAATATCTTGAGAACCAGCTAAATCACCATCAGGAACATCAGTAAGAGTAAGTCTAAATCTTTGTTGTAGAACTTTATCAGTATAATTATGATTACCATAACTACGCCTAATAGCTTCATTACGAGCATGAATTATACCAAGTTTGATAGCACGACGTACAGGCACACTATCAGGTTGCTTCACAGAATGAGCAATTTCAGAAACTAATTGAGCAATAGAAGCCATAACTTTATTTATTTTATTAGTATGAATAATATGTGCAAATATAATATATTTATCTGAATAACCAACAGACAATATACAAATTGCATAAAAAAATTGCAGCAACATTATCTTTAAGATATGCTACTGCAATTAGACTAATAGTATTATTCGCAATGACATTTACATAAAAAGTGCTTTGCTTTAGGATACATTCTTTGACCAACAAATCCAGCAAGATAAGCAGCTTCTTCACTAAAAGGATTTATATTATATTCTTCTACTATATGACTAATAAGATGATATTGTTCATGGAACAAACTATTCATAAATTGAGCAGGAGTAGAAGTAGAAGAAATGACAATAAGAGAATGTTTTTGAGTATTATTAGAATAAGTAATACCTGAATTAAGCTGACAAGAAGACATATTTCTATAAGCATCTTCTAAATGTTCTCCAGTACAGCCCATAGAACGAAGTTTAGTAAGAATTTCATTCAGATAATAACAAGTAACATAATAATAAACATCAACTTCCCAATTATATTTAGGAATAGTAAAATGTTGTTTTAACCTTAACAACTTTTCCAACTTTAAGCGTAGGTTTATTATTCTTATCTAAGATATAGAATACACTATTTTGTCCTAAAGCACTAAACATAGATTAAACACCAGTTAAAAGTTGAAGAGTACTACCGTCATAAAAACCAAGATAGATACCTGACTTATTAAGTTCAGCAGAAGTAACTGCAACTCCATCGAGAGTAGTAACAGCTTGACTCTCTCCATCGGTATCAAAAATAACAGGAACAGCAGTTGCCGGAGCTGTATAAGCAGGAAGTCTGAAAATAATCAGTCCGGCAAAATTTCTGTTATAAAAGGCATTTCTCTGAAAGCTAAAAGTAACAGCAGTTGTACTAACATTTACTCCAATAGCTTCAATACGAGGAATACCATTCCTGTTAGCCATTATGAAAGGATTAAATAAAGACATAATATAACTATGTTTTATATATTAACCCCAAGCACCCGGAAAACCAAAACCTAAACCAAGTCCAAGACCATACTGAGCAGCAACACAAGAAGGAACTCCCACTACGGGGGAGTAAGGAATAGTTGCAGTATCAGGCAACTTACACTTAACACCATCAACATCTTTCTGCAAACCAGCTACAGCAGCAGCAATAGGAGCAGTAGCTTGCTGAATCATCTGACCAAAGATAGCTGTTTGCTGACCGTTATTAATAACAACAGCTTGTTCAGCAATCTTTCTATCGCGTTCTGCAATATCACGATTAAGTTCACGCATTTCAGCAGCTTGCTGACCAGCTAATACTTGAGCAGTATTTTCACGAATTGCATCACGAATATCACAAGTCTGACGTTGTGTTTCATAAGCAATAGTAGAGAAACCACGTTCCTGTCCATTAGCAACATTGTTAATACTCTGCTGCAAAGTATTAGTTTGCTGACAAATAGCAAGACGATTTTCGCAGCAGCAAGAAGCAATCTGTTGAGCAATATTACAGTTACCAGCCTGAATAGCATTAATAATCTGCATTGAACTCTGTCCAACTTGATTACCAACTTGCTGAACTTGACTCATAACACCGTTAATAGCTTGCTGAACTTGACCGATAGAACAGTTAAGAGTAGAAGCCAACTGGCTAATAGCATTAGCGTTTCCTTGAATAGCTTGCATAAGAAGTTCACGACCGTTATCGTTATTAATAAGATTACCAAGAGCAGCATCTCCAGCAACACCGCGATTACCGAAACCGCCAAAAGCACCGCCACGATTATTCATCATAGCCATAACCATATTAGGGTCAAGACCTTGCTTCTGAAGAAGAGGAGCAAGAAGACCAAGCATACCATTGTTAGCATCCTGTCCGAAGACAAAAGTTTTACTTTCTGCCATAACTTTACGATTTTAATTAGTTAATTTAATAAGAGTTTTGTAACCGATTACAACGCAAAGTTAAGAACGAGTATAAACAAGAATGACACAATTACAATTTTACTTGTAACTGTGTCATTCTCAATACTTTTGTTTGTGAGATACTCACAACAATAGCTTATTTATGTTTATCTTTATAATCTTTAATACGATAAAGAGTAGCTTCATCAAAATCTTTCTCACTCCAAGAAAGTTCTTTAAATCCATATTCTTTATGACCTGGCGGTATAAGACCAAGTTTAAGATAATTATCAAAAGTACTTGGACTACAATGGAGAATCTTCTCACAAGCTTCACGTTTACTAATACGTTTGATGCCTCTATTTAACTTAGTAAGGTCTTTAATAATTTCATCAAGTTCATCAGCACTATGATTACTATTACCAGCATCAATATTCTTAATACTTTCTTCGAGTAAACTCTTAGAATACGGAGTTTAATATTTATCATTTTTTTTGTTGATATGATTTATAGTCGCAATAATGATAAAAACAACTGCAACAAAATGATACAAAGTAAGTAATTGTAAATCAGTAATAGGTATTTTATGAATAGCATCTACTGAAGCAATAGTAATATTAATAAAATTAGCAATAATAATAAGTCTATGCCAAGTACAAAAATTAAATATATAACTACAAACTATAAGCAAGAAAGTAGTAATAATAGAATTACCAATAAGATAATCAAGTATATAACTAAGACAATAAATATCATTGAAATATAAAAGATTATTAATTAACATACCCGCCATTTGTATGACGGGTATGAATTTAATTAGAAGTATAAGTAACTTCCGTAACATCACTTCTTAGTAGATTTAGAACCCTTAGATGAAGAAGAGCTACTTCCACCTAAACTATATTGGTCTTTACCACCACCATTATTACTATTGCCGGGTTTCTTAATACCAGCACTTCCAGTTCCACGATTAGGTCTTCCCATAACTTACGAATTTGCGACTACACCAGCAGCCTTAAGGTTATTAATTAAAGTATTAACAGTAGAAATAACATCAGTAATTTCATCGGTAGTTTCCAAAACAGCAACAGTAGCAGCTTGTTTAACACCTCCGATAGTTTTAGTAGTAGCAGCTGCAAGTTCAGGTTTTTCAACTCCTTCTACAGCTGTTTCAATAATAGTAGAGATAACATCACCAAGCATTTGCTTTTGAACTCTACTTAAAGGCAGTCCTTCAAACACATATTGAAGTTTTGCATTAACTTCTGTTTTATTCATATCAGTTATATTTATATTACAATTATAACAATAAGTTTTTATATAAGTAATAGTAATACGTTATTTATTTTTCTTATAATCAATACCAAATCTAATAGCAATAGGTTTGGCAAGCCAACTCCAAGCAACAGGAGCTATAACACAAGAATTAATAATAACATGAATAGGAACATCTGTACAATACTTATAAATAATTCCAAGAGTAATAGCAGTTACAAGAAATACAATTCTCTTTTGCCAAGTAGTTGGAACTTTATCACCATTAATATCATCAATAAACTTTATTACTCCATAAGTAATAATATTTATTACAAGCATTAATGCAAAATCAAAATTAGCAATAAGTTGAGAAATAATTTGTTCCATAATAAATTATGCTAAATCTTTACTAATAATACCATATCCTCCGTATTCTTTGTCATTATCGTACATAAATTCACCTTTATTAGCAATAATAGTTCTAACACCAGACATAGTATCTGAAACTTTAAACACAATAAATTTAACACATCTACCAGGTTTAATAGAAATATGTTTAATACTATGTGCATTATCAATAATATTCAAATCCCAATTATCCCATTGATAAGTATTAAGATTTACTTGTCCAGAAGTACCTCCATTATAAATATTTATTTCTTTAACAGTATCTGTAGACTTAAATATATTTTTACTATCAATAGTAACAAAATTAGTATTAGTTTCAGTAAATATATAATTCTTAGTTTCAGGGTCAAAATCTACAGAAGTAGCACCAGAAGTAGCAACCTTATAATTTTCTTGTACATATCCTGTCATATACAAATTATTAAGAGTAACATCTCCACTTTCATCAAATTTAATTTTACCAGCAGCAAGATGTCCAGCTCCGGTAGCAAAATTAAACATTATGTTAGGAGTAAAAGTACCGTTATAAATCTTAGAACTATCAAAGTTTTCATAATTAGTAGTAACAGCATTAGACGAACTTGGATTAATACCTTGCTGACTAAACATATAATCTCCGTTAAATACTGCACTTCCAACAAGACCATTAGCTATAATACCTATTTTAGCATAAATAGCATCAAAAGCATCAAACAATAACCATACAGAGCCACCACTTTCTTCATAACTTTGGGAAGGAGTTTTATTATCTTGTTCAGTTCCTTTCCAAGTCATTTGAGTATTAAGAACGTAATAATTATTGTCTGTTTTATCAAGCACATAAGGAGCAGAATTAGAATCAGTAATATATGATTTATTAACATCATAAACACCTGCAGGATAAACTAATTGTCCACGAGCACCAGGTTGCCCAGGAGTACCAGCAGGGCCGTCTGCACCAGCAGGACCTTGTTCTCCACTAATACATACAGGAGTAGTCCAATTAGTTTTAAGAGAATCATCAGCTCCTATAGTAGCAGTAGTCATCCAAAGATAATTACTATCTCCAACACTCGGAGGTTGAATAGTCCATCCTGAAGGATTACGTTCGTCAGCATTTAAAGTAGGCGCGTCAGTACGAGAATTATTAATAGCAAATCTCATTTCTACATGACTACCATCTTGTGCAATACCATCTTTACCATTAACAGGGAGAACCTCAGACCATTCAATAACTTTATTAGTAACACCATTTACTATACCAATACATTGCCACCATTGTCCAGTTGAAGTAGGATAATCGCTCCATCCAGAAGGAAGAATATCAGTACTTGTAGGTTTAGCAGGTTTAGAATCAGCTTTTATGTAAACATAAGTTTTCCAATTAGGCAAAACAGCATCTTTACCATCAGCACCATCAGCACCATCAGCACCATCAGTACCATCTTTTCCAGGAGGACCTTGTTCTCCAGTTTCTCCTTTAACAAGTCCGAATTTAAAATTAAGAGTAGTGCCGTTTATTGTAACAGATGCTTTAGGAGTATCAGAAGTTTCGGCTTCAGCATTTGCATTAAAACCTTCAATAGTACCGTCTTTACCATCTTTACCGTCTTGTCCATCGATTCCATCAGCACCAGCAGGACCAGGAATACCTTGAGGACCTTGCTTACCACGAGGAATAGCAAAAGTAAAACTAAACGTTTTACCTGCAAGTTTAACAGTAGCATTAGCTTTATCATCTGTGGTTTCAACAGATACTACTTCTGCTTCATAATCAGAAGGTTCTTCTCCTCCTCCGGAAGCAAAAGCAACCCATTCAGTTCCATTCCACCATTTAGGGGTATCATCAAAACTCATTATAAGTCCTTTTGAAAACTCCCCCGTAAATGAAGCATTGCCACAATCGGAGAACTTATCAGCTCCTATAATAGTACCATCATTAAAATAAACACTACCATTATTAATAGCACCTCCTTTAAACAGCAAAGTAGCTCCTTTAGGAAGATTTATAGTCTGACCTTGTAAATCAAAATCATAACGAACTTCATAAATAGTATTTTGCCACTCAAAGTCTTCAACAGTAAGAGTATTTATTCCATTATAGAAATCTTTACGAAGTATTTTATAGCCTTTACCAGAAGCTATATTTGGTTGATAAAGTCTATCTTTAAACTTAATAATACCACAACCTTTAGTTTCAAGGTCTTCATCATCTACCATATTATTAATAGTATGATGTTGAGAAAGTAATTGTTTAAGACTATCACTTAAATGCTCAGGGAGAATAGCACCATTAGGAATACGCTGAGAAGCATCATTAATATATTGCAAATCTGGAACATATTCCCAATACTCATCACCACTCCAACGTTCTTCTTGTTTAGCATCAACATTACTACCTTTGAAAAATTCAGTATAAAGATTTCCATCTTTTTCGTATGATAACCAAAGACCATAACGTCTAAGAAAATCAGGAATTAAAAGTCTTGTTTCTTTAGCATCATCTGCAAAAGTTACATAAATATGATTATACTTATTAAGAACTTCTGTCAGACTAATAGATTGATTTTCATCAACTATATTATCCATAGAAGCTAAAGGGTATATAGGAATATACCCTTTAGCAACTTTTTCAAATAATTGTTTTACATTCATAACAATTACTTAGCCTTTAATGAAATAAACAGTATTGTCGTCTTTAGGTTCAGTAGCATCATAAACTTCTTGAGTAACAATAAGTAAAGAAGCTCCTGTCAAACCATCAAGTTTAGCTTTATCTTCCTTTGACATAAGACCGTCAGCTTCAGTAGTAGCCTTATTATAAGTATTATCATGAGGAGTATCCCAAGTACCATCACCTTTTAAGTATTTACCTTGAGCACCTGCAGCAGGAGCAGGAACTAAACCACTTTTTCCAGCTGCGGAACTTGTAGCTCCACTCATATTTGTATAAGTAGTATTAGTATCTGTCCAAGGAACTTCAACAAACGCTTTGCCATCTTCTTCAACTTGAACCGGATATTTCTTTTCAGTAGAAGTAAATCCTGTTTTAAATCCACCAACTGCGTCATTAGTTGCAATAGGAACTTCTTCAAGACCTCCACCAGATTCAAATTCACGCCATCTACCAGTAGTAGCATCTATGTCATTAGAACTTTTATATTCATAACGTTTGCCGTCTTCTTTACAATATGAAAGATGTCCTTCGTCAATACTTGTTTCAGGATAAGCTTTCATAGCAGCAAGAGTCTCGAAACTATCTCTTTCGAAATTAGGTTTCTGACCTTGATAATTAAAATTATCACCAATTCTAAATGCCATAGTCGTATATTAAGAATAAATTTGTTTAAATCCGTTAATAGTAGTAGCATCAGTAAGAACATAAACATAATATACTTCGTCCCACACAGTAAGTTCAGTACGAGTATAAGAGTTTATATAATCAAAATTATTAGCATCTTTAATAGCTGTTAATGCTCCAAATGATTTAGGATAAGCATAACAAGTTTTTTGATTATTAAGATTAGCAGTACCTGTATAACCTTTACCATTCTTTATACTCTTAGTAAGAGCTTTAATAGCATCTTCTGTAGGAGTGAAATTATTAGCAACAACACCAAAATAACTTGGATTAACAAATGTTACGGAAGTACTTCCAGTAACTGTAACTCCATCTTTAACAGCTTTCACAGTATAAGTAGTATTAGTTGTAACATTATTAAATACTTTACTTGTATGAGTATTAGTAACAGTCTCATTATTAACAGTAATTGTTTCAGGAATAACAATATCACTTCCCTCTTTAATAGACCATATAACTGTAATAGTTTGTGTAGTACGTTTTTCAAACAGACCTCCACCGCTAACAGCAATAGTCAATGGGAACAATTCTTTATTAATACGATTAAGAGCTTCAGTAATAATCTTATTTTGTACAGGATTAGTAGAAGTTAAAGATAAAGCATCATCTACTTCTATCTTACCAAGCGAACCAATAAGTTCATATCTGCTTTCATCTACAAGCCAAACCCATTTTTCATAGATGTTAGTACCATCTTCGGATTTCTCAGCAGGAACAAGATAAATAATACCTTTTTCTCCAGTAGCAGGTAAACTTTCAACAGTTTGGAATTTAAGAAGCTCAAGAGAATCAATTAAATCTTTAAGTATTTTACCTTGTTTGGCAGACAATGGTCTTGTAGCAATAGGTGTAGTCAAATCATCTACTACATCTATGATAGGAAATAGCTTATCTAACGAAGCAACTCCATATAACTGTTCATCATGTCTTTCAGCCATAATTTATTCTTTACTAACTTTACGCACAATAGGTTCTTTATCAGTAGTACAAACTTTAACAAGTTTACCGTCTTCATTAATATAAACAACATATTCGTATCCATCAGGAGGAACAGGAGAACGATTTACCATTACTAATTCATAACCCTCAGGAGGAAGAACTTTTTTAAGTTGTTCATCAATATACTTAATAAGATATTGTTTAAGTTGCTCTACAAATTCTAAATCTCCAAAACCAACAAAACAATCTTCCCAATTATCATCATATCTCCAATGTTCATCAGCAACAGAATCAGCATAAAGATAACGTTGCGTATAAGTCATATTGTCTAAATCTCTAAAAACAATAATAAGACCTTTACGACGCATTTGAGAACCAATCATAAGTCTCGTAGCTTCACGAGTACCTTGAAATGGAACATAAATGCAGTTGCCAAATGAAAGAATATGGTCTAATCGAGTTCCAGTAAGTCCATCAAAGATAGCTTGTATAACACTAACAGGAAATACATCTTTTTCTTTGAGACCTCCATTCTCAACATCTGTAACAGTTTTGTACATTTGTTGAAGAGTGGAGGCATCATATCTTTCACAAATATCTTTGTTCATACATTAAACAGATTTAAGAGCACCATCAATATAAACGCTCCAATTCTTAGCATTAGCAGCGGTTACCATTTCATCAGTAATATTAGCTTCCCATTCAGCAGGACAATAAAGATTAGCAGATTGTACTTTAGGTATAGACAAATCCCAACCTTTATTAACTGTAACTTTAACAATACTACTTACAGACGCATCACCAATAAGTTTGAAACCTTTATTTACAGTATCGTTCTTACTAATACTATATTGTCCATCAGCAGTAATTGTTAAATCAGGTTCTGCACTACCAGCTGCACCAAATATAAGAGAATCTCCCTCAGCAAGACCGCTAACTTGGAAACTCATATAAATACCAGTAGCAGTAGTATGTACTATAAATGGAGCATTAGCTTGATTAGCAGTCCTAAGTTTAGCAAGAAATTCAAACATACTATTGAATTTGAAATTATAAGCAGATTCAAAAATACCACTTCTAAAGTAATTACTACTCCATTTAGAGAAGCTATTACTAATAGTTTCAATATTCTTATTTGCATCATAAAGATTTAAATCTCTAAGATTAGCAAAGAGATACTGAATAGAAGCAGCATTTAATGCAGCAAGAGTACCATGTTTCTTAGTACCTTCAAATGCAACATTATCAAATCTCCAATCACCATGATTAAGATTTCTAATTCTAATAGTAGTAAGAGCAGTACAGTTTACAAATATATTTTCAGCACCTTTAGGGTCAATAAGTAACAAATCAAGAATAGGACCAACAGTAACAAGTTTATTACAATTATAGAAAATACCACTCGCAGAACCACACAAAATAGTATTAGCATCTGCATCTGGGTCATCTCCATGATTAGGAACAGTTTCTATTGAAGAATACCAAAACATTGACATAGCATGAGTAGCATTTCTACTATAAGCTTGTGCATTAGCTCTAAAAGCATTCCAACAAATAAAATTAGATGGATAAGTAGCCAAACCACAACCATTGAACATATTAGAACAATCATTACATCCAGCTATATAATCTCCATCATGAGCTTCATCAACGTTTACTATAAACTCTTTAAGATTACCAAGACCTTCAAAGATTCCATTAAGAGAAGTAATATTAGTATTTTCTTGACCAGTAAAAGTAAGTTTCTTAATAGAAGCAAATTTGAACGTAGTATCATAAGAAAGCCAATTAGCACTCGGAAGTATTATAGCAAGTTCATCAAGATTTTTAGCATTATAGAATTTTCTATAAACAGCATCTCCTGTAAGAACATTAGATGCATAATATGCTTTGATAGGTTCCCAAAAGTCGGCATTAGCAGGATTAACGTTAAACATTAACTTATCAATATGTTCTGTTAAATCAGTAATAGTAGGAACTTTAACTTTACTCAATCCCCATTTATTTTCAGTAATAGTAAGAACTTCTCCGTCGGTAAAAGTAGGAACTATCTCTACATTACAGTTAAGTTCATATACAGGAGTATCTGATGTAATAACAATCTTACACTCAGAATAAGTCATATTTTTATCAGTATCTTTCTTATGTATTTCATCAGAGAAAGCAGCAATAGTGTTATCTCCAACAGAAAGAACTGTTTCTATATCTTCAACAGGATTAGACCAAGTATGAGATTCTTCATCATAATCATACCAAGCATTAGTAAATGCTCTTACAATTTTAACAGAAGCACCAATAGGCAATCCTTGACTAAGTTTAGCAATAAACTGTTTCCAATTAATATTAACATAATTGGCTGTAGTAGTAGTAGTAGTAGTAGTAATGGTGACACCACCTTCAGGAATACCTTTAATTTTAAACTTAGTAGGACTAATCCATTCTATATATTCGTTAGTATTAAAATTAGTTTTAGTAATATTCCATCCAGTAGGAAAAGCAAAACCATATTTTTTCCAACAGTTTTCCAAAGTTTTATCTTTATGATAAACTTGGTCTTCTCCAGCATAAGCGTCCCAACATTCTACAGAAGTAACATCTATAGCTACAGTAGTATCGGGAACATCTAAATCAATATAGATAGGATTGTCTGAAATATCATATTGTCTATAAGCATCTCCAGTTTCATCATGCCAAGCAGTAGCATTTTGAACTCCACCAAATAAACCAATAGTTATAGCATTATATGAACCATCTGCCCGAGTGCCTGTAATAGTTCCATCAACAATACCTACTTTAGTACCAACATCCCAAGGGTGTTTTCCAATTTGAAATCCATCAGCTCTTTCATTATCACTTGCCATATAGCCAACACCAAACTGAATGACAAGACCCTGCATGGAATTACCAGAATCAAACTGTCCCGGATGCCAATAGACATTATATCCATTATTTCCGCCATAAGCTTTAGTAAATCCATCAGGAACATCACTGCCAGCAGTATGACAAATAACTTCGTTATGAACTCTATTAATACCGCTGACATTAACTTTAAGACTATTATAATTAGGGTCTGTATGTGGATTACCAACAATTTGTCTAAGACCCCAAGTGTCAATCTTAAACTTCTTAATAGCAATTTTCTTACTATTAATAATTTCTACTTCCCAACCATCATTAACTTGCCAAACAGAATTTGAAACAGCTTGTACAGCAGCAACGGAATTATCTACAGGAATAAGACTTCCAAAAAGTATCCCTCCATTAGCAGTTCCAGTTTTATATTTGTCAAACATTAAAGCGGTAGGGTCAGAAGAACCAGCTTTTATCTTATTAATATTAGCCATATTAGTTAGAACCTATATAAAACAAAGTACCGATAATAACAACAATAGTAGGCAATAATGCACCTGCAATACTAACAACAAAATCTTTCCAATCAAATTTACTATCAATAACAGCTTCTTTAAAGAATGCTGCCATAGCAACAACTATAACACCTATAGAAGTAAAAGCAACATTCAACCAATCACCAACAAGACCTTCTTGAAGAATAGCAGGTATATCAAAACAAAATGCAACAAGAGCACCAATAACAAAATGAAGAATTTTGTCAATACCAATTTTATTAATTAAATCGTTCATAATCTTAATTATTTAATTATCCAACAATAGCGTAAAGTTTAGTATCATCTTTATCAGAAATAGCATCATATTCTTCTTGACTAAGTTTTACAAAAGGACTTTCTATATTTTCAAGTCTTTCATAAATATCTTGAATAGTTTCTTCAGTTACAGAACTAACACCAAAAAACTTATAAGTACCTTCAAGTTTAACAGTAATATCTTCTGGCTTAGGAGCAATAATAAGAGTATCGTTACAAATCAAAGTACCATTTCTAAACCAACCACCAGCAGTGAAATCAAGAATACAATGTTCAGGAACTTCAAGAGTATGACCATCAAGACAATGGAAATATTGTACAATATAACGAGTATTAGCTTTACTTATCTGATATTGTTCGAGAACATTAACTCCGTCAAGCATATTCTTACGAAGAAAAACTCGACCATAGCCAGTATAAGTAGTTTCACAATATTCCTTATCATTAAACTTAAGAAGATTATCTTTTACCATTAAGTCTTCATCATCAGCAGCATTAACAATATTACCAAGACTTCCGATAAATTGTTTAACTGCTTCTGATAAATGTTCCATACGAACAATACCATCAGGTAAATCAGCAGCCCAAATAGCTTTAGTTACTTCTTCAATAATGGCATTCTTAAGTCCTTTACGAGTAACATAAGTATCATGAATAATATTACCTTCTCCATCCTTATGAGCACGGTCAGCATAAGTTTCATCCATGTGAACATTAAATTCTCCAAAGTCACGAGAATAAATAGCCTTATATTTATTAGCAAATTGTAAAGCAGGAACTTTAGTAGCAGTCCATTTTCCATTATCAATACAGAAATAAATAACAGCTTCTTCTAAGTTCTCACCAACAAAAGCAAAATCACCAACAGTAGGAAGAGGAAATTGTTTAAACAGTAAACATTCATTAAGGAAATAACCTTTAAACTTATTTACATTATCATAAATACTTTTCCAACAAGAAAGTTTAAACCAATCATCAACAGTATAAGAATCAAATTGATATAAGTACCAAGTAGTCTTATTATCTACTTCTTGAGTATTAAGACCATAAAAGCCTAAAATAAGACCAGGACGTCTATCTTCAGAATGAATAGTGGCAATAGCTTCTTGCAAAGTATAAGTAATAAGATTTCCATTAGCATCAATATCGCTAAGAACAATGATGTTATTATCACGAAAACCACCACTACCAACTTTCTGCCAATATTCTTGATTGTTTATACTAACTCCTTTAGGTACATCTTTTTTAGAAATATAAGAAATACCAGTAACAGGGTCAGTAACCATACTGATACGTTCATACTCTTTATTTCTATTAAATTCACCTTCAGGAGTAAGACAAACTTTACCTAAATTTTTATAAGCAGGCTTCATAAAATTTTTAATTATTATGACTTAAAATCAAGCTAATTTTAGCTAAGTTATTGAATAATGATAGATAGTTCATACTCGACTATTTTAGTACAATGATAACTAACAATAGCTATAATAGACGTATCTGCCATATCTCCAAACCTACTTCCCCGTAGAGGAAATGTTATTGTCAATCAGCTTTAGCACCATCTTTAGCAATCATATTATCTCCTTCAACAGTATAAACCTTACCATCATCTTTTCCTTCAAGCTGTTCTTGATAAAGTTGTCCAGTTTCAGCATCAACATAAAAATGAGTATCATTTCCACAACTAACCATAGCTTTAAGTTTGCCATCTTCAGTAATAGCAAGAGGAACTGAACTGTTATGAACAACATTATCTGTTCTCTTATAAATATTATTAAGTTGTTTCTTAATATAATCAATAAAGAAAGCAGCTTCCTTTTCTCTTCCTAAAGTACGACAAGCAATAGCAGATTGAAAAAGATTCCAGCAAGTAATAATATTCTTACTATTGCCTTGACATATAGCATTACAATCATCAACAATAGTTTTACCAAAGTCCGCCATATACGTCAATAGTTTGTGATAAACACAAACATAATCAGCGGGAATAGTAAGATAAACATATTCCGGATGTATTTCAACGGTATCGTTGTGTTCATCGGCAAGAACATGTACTTCGTTATAATTATCCGACATAGCTTAACTTATTTATAAAATGAGAAATATTATTAAGTTGAGTAGGATTAAAAATCTCAATATTTTCTACACAATGTATGAGAATAGAGAATAGCATAGGAACACAATCATCATTGATAAATCCAAATTCAAGAGCATCAATGTTTCGCTTCTCCATATTGGCAAGCATAATATTATAATTGTCAATAATAGATTGTCTTACTTTTTCTTCCATAGTAATATCATTTTATAGCATGATTAATAATATAAGTAATATAAGATTGAAATTTAATATTAATCTTATTACTAAAAGTAAGTATTTTATCTTCTTTACTAAGAGAATTATTATAAATAATATCTATAATGTCTTTTTCAACAGCCTCAATCCAATCTTTATTAAGATAATCAGATACTTTAACTTCATCTATAACATACAATGATAAAGAAGAATAGACACTATAATATTCAGCATTTACAATATTTTTAATATTAGAAATAATATTATCTTTATTAATATCAATATGATTGTTTACAATAGTTGTAGATACAAAATTAGTAAGACGCATACCGGCAGAATACATAGAATCTTCAATAGCTATCTTACATTTTTCTTTATCTCTATTAACAATATTTTTAGTAAGACTAACAATAAAACTACTAATAGAATTTATAGATTGTGTTAGTTCAGTGCTAAGTTTTATTTGAGCAGCTTCCCTACGATTATCTATTATTTTAGTAACTATTAAATAAATAGCAACTACAATAGCAGGAGCTATTCCTTGTCTTAAAGCATCACCTAATATATCCATATCTTTTCAAAGTAAAAAGAGGCTATCAATATTAATTATTACATTAACATCGACAACCTCTTCTTAATTAATATTGAAACTTTGACAAATAGTATATATCAGATATTATTCTGTGGCTTCTTCTGCAACAGTAGCTGTAGATTCAATACCAGCCAAAGCTTTACAAACAGTTTCGAATGTAGCGATAGCAGCAGCTCCGGTAGGGAATGCAACTTGAACAATCTGATTAACTACTTCATCACGAGTTTTAACATCGCGAGGTTCAGCAAAACGTAATGTAAAGATAGTATAACCAGCATCTGTTGTGTCGGGCTGAGCAAGAGGATTTAAAGGATAATTCGGATACAGATAGTAATAAGCATCACGATAAGTATATTCAAAGCCTGCATCGGCGGCAGCCTTTTCAGCCAAATCCTGAATGTATTTAGCACTACCATAAGCCGGAAGACCTTGAGCACTTACAGTAACATCAAGACCGAACAGTTCGTCTGCACCAAGAATTTCGTAATCAACTCCTTCTTTAGTAGCTGTAATAGTAATCTTGGCAGCAGCAGCCGTAGCAGTAACATCAGACCCAGCAGTCATATTGTTAATCTGTTCAGCAATCTTAGCAGCCAAAGTATTAGCAGTCATAGTTACGTCACGAACATGAACCATTGCAGTCCATTTGTTACGTTCATTAAATTTAACTCCCTTAAGAACTACAATAAGAGAATAATCTCCAATTTTAGTAGGAGCAGGAATAGTTACTTCTGCACTAAACTTAGTAGCAACTTCATAGACTCCCTTAACATAAGAAAAATTATTCTTAAAGAAAGGAAGTACAACCGGACCACCTTTATCAGCAGGACGACCAAGAACAATCATAGCCTCTGAGGTAATCTCTTTTCCAGTAGCAGTTACGGTAGGAGCTCCATCTTTATTATAGAAGAAACCAATAGCACCGTCTGCAACCTTTGATAAGTCAGCATCCGTAGCATAAGCTACTTTAGCACCTAAAAGAAATTGTCGCATATTATTAATTTAATTAATTACATTAATATATTATTGTCTTTGTTGTGTAGCTTGATTAGGAGTTTGAGCACCAACAGAAGCATAAAACTTCGCAACAGCTTTCTCAACGATGTCGAAATGAGTATAAGCAGGCAAATCGCAATTAACACATTTCGCAATATCTATATCATGCTTAACAACATTAGGAGTCTTGATATATTTAATATTAAGAAACTTAACTTCGCAACCTTTTGAGTTAGTATATATTTCTAATTGTTCATTAGAAATAACACCTGTCTTTTCAAGACCATTCTCTACAATAGGAATAGAACTTAAACAAACAATAGGTGAATCTTTACTTGCCCCATTGCAATAATCACGAAGAGTAGTTTCTAAAACATCAGAACCAATCATTCTACAAGCAATAGAATTTCCTCTAAGAGTATTATCATATTCGACACTAAAGCCGAGAAACATCATAGGAGAAATTTTATATTCTTTAGTATCAACAGTTATTTCAGAGCCAACAACAGGTATATTAATTATATGAAATCCATTGTTAGCATTATAATAACTAACTTTTTTAGTATCTTCATTTACGTCTTCAGTATTTATAGCATAACGAGCAGTACGATATAAACTTCTAAAAGCATTGATAGGAGACATAGTAGAAGCTTGGGTATTAACACTATCTTGAAGAGCGGTGCGAACACCCTGTAAAAGCTCTACTTGTGTCTTCTCTATAATCACATCATTGAGATAAACATCAATACTTTCAGGAAGAATACCTCTAATAAGTTGCATACCCATTTGTTGACCAAGAGTACGGAACGTATTGTGCATCTCTTGAATGTTCATATTAAATATTCTTTAGTTTGTTCATATAAGCATTAACAACCGAACTATTTTCAGTATTCTTAAACCAAGCAATAGCTTCACCCATATTAGCACCTATGAAATCCCCATCAGGAGAAGTAATGTTCTGATTATACTGTGTACGTATCAGTTCACCACGAGCAATAAGCATTTCAATAGTAGCTACAAGTTTAATATCTTTATTGTTGAAAATCTTATTAAACTTAACAGGTTCATCAGCACTGAATTTATCCAGTTTAATTTCTCTATCAAGTCTGTTTTCAGCAAGAGAAGATATAACAGGCAGATTGTTCAGAACACAATATTGAGTATAAATAGCATCGAAAAGAACGTTATCAGCAAGACAAGCAACATAATTAGCTTTAGCCTTATTAACTTCCATACGATATTTACGAAGTTTCTCAGCTTCTTTTTGGTCGTCTTTGAAATAAAAACGAATATTACTATCGACATTAATTAAAGCAACATCTTTTGCAACATCATTATAAAGAAGACAATGACGATACATCAGATAATCATCAATATTAATAGGATAGCCAAGTTTACACTTACTGCTTTCAAGAATATTCAGCTTAGTAATCTTCTCTTTAAGAGCATCACGAAGCTTTTTAACATCTTGACGATTAGCTGTTTGATAAACTTGTTCTATCTTATCTTCCTCAGCTTTAATTCGATAATAGTCTTTCTTATGATAGTAATGGAAACTTGTGTTAAAAGTACGACCAAGCTCGTCAACTGGAACACGAATATTATTAAGATGTTGTTTAACTCTCATAACAAAGTTCGGGTCAGAAGGAGAAAGACCTATAATATTAGGAAAATACGTATCAACTTCCTCTTTATTTGAAGAAAGAACACGAGAAGAATGAATACTACTTCCAATAAAATCTTTACGTCTTGGAAGAACTTTATCATTAGCTTTACGATACAGAGAGTAATTCTTTACTAACATAACCGTAACACTACGATTATCCGTATATTCTTCTTCTACATCTTCCTGAGGAGCAGCATCAACAGCAGGAGCTGGTTTATTGTCATCTGCTCCCTCTACGGGGGAGATAGTTTCGTCAATCTTCTGTTCATCTTTATTGGCATCAGATTTACCAAATCCAAATTTCATGCCATTAGCAGAATTATTATCCATAACTTAAAAGGTTTATTTAATTACAATACGCACTTCAACAAGAACATCTTGTTAGAGTTATTAACTTGCAGACCAAGAGAAGACTTAACTTCATAACGAGCCATATCTACTTCGGTAGCAGCATGATTAGTATTAGGAAGACCCCAGCAAGCCGGAATATCAGTCATACCTTCAATAACCTTAGTCTTATAGATTTGTCCCTTTTGACGAACCATACGAACATTACGTTGTCCTTCATAAGAAGAGAAGTCAATAAAGCAAGCTTGGTGAGAAGTAATAGGAAGACCAGAACGAGGATGAATCATACCATTCTGTTTAGCTGCTTCTGCAATAGTACCCTTATCAAAGAAAGAACAATGCTTTGCAGTAATAGTGTGACCATCAACAGTCTTATACTTACGGAAGTAAGCACCATACTCAAGATTATCACCACTACCTTGAATTTCTTTATCACCAAGAGGAGTCAGGAAGCCGTTTTCTTTAGCATCAACTTTCATAGCTTCATCAAAGTCTTCCAAGAAACCTTTACCGCCCATAAGAACAATATTCATAGTACCGGTATCAGTATCACGGTCAAGAACATCACCAACAGTTCTCTTAATCTTAGTCAGAGGCAAAAACTCACCATAAGTATCGTAATTAGACTCACGACAAATCTCTAACATACCAGAAGTATGAGGAATAGGCTTACCATTATCACGGTCTTTCAGAAGAACTTCACCGTTAGCATTACGATTATACTCTGCCATCCACAGACGTTCTTCATTCATAACACGCATATTCAAATGGAACTGACGCATCTCTTCATTAATCCAAAGTTTAGAAGTACCTCCGCCATTTGTCTTGAACTCATATTCAGTAATAACATTAGCCAGGTTACCAGCAATTTCCTTAGAATAACGATGGAACTCAAGCTGAGAAGTCATCTTACCCGGACCCATAGAATTACTTCTATTACCCTTAGAATAAGATTCAGAAACAGTAGGTGCAGACATACTCCAATACTTACCCTTAGCCAGCATATCAAGGTCGATAAAAGCATTAGGATTAGGAGAAGTAAGTTTCAGCAAATAACCATAACCATAAGGAGATTCTCCCAAGTCTTTCTGAACACGAACTTGAGTCATACCATCAGGAGCGATAAGACCATATTGTTCAATAAACCAATGAGTACTAAAATGTACTTCAAATTCAGCACCAGCAAGACCAGGCTTAGTATTAGCAGTGTTGAAATAAGTAACGAAGTCAGTAAACTTCATACGACCCATTGTACTCCAAGTCCACTGAACAGTGGCAATATCAACAGTACCAGAACTACCTTGACCCTCTGTCATAAAAGACAACGGGAAACGGTCATCATCCATACCATAATTATAGGTAAGGAAAGCATTAATCTCAACAGGTTTTTGTAATTGAAGATAAGCAATACTCTCTTCATTAGAGTATCCTCTGTCCTCATATTTACCCTGTGAAAGAACACGCATTTTATACATAACGTAAAACTTTTAATTAGTTATAACCTAAATCAATATTTGTTCCCTTATTAGTATTAGCTTTTGGTTTACTAATTCTAACCGTAGATGCGTTTCTTTCTTTGGCTTTAAGTTTAAGTCTATTAACTTTTTCCTTATTGATAGCCATATCGACAAGATTAGAATAATTACCTCCAACGAATTTAAGATAAGCACGAAGAATCTCATCATCACGACGACTTTCAGGGGTTTCCGTAGCAAGGTCACGTTCATAAGCAGATTTACCGTCTTTATCAACCCGATAAATATAATTGAAAAAGTCTTCAGGAGTAACAGAAAGTTTCTGACCATTTCTATTAATAATAATAGATTCCGGTATTTGATAACCAGCAATAGTCCGACTCTTAATTACATCATGAACACCATTCCAATAATTTTCAAGTTTTTGAAGTCTTTCGGTTTCCTTACGTTCAGCTTCTTCTTCAATCTGTTTACGATATTGTGCGTCAGCTTCTTGTAATCCAGCAAGTTCTTCTTTAGCAGTAGCCAGTAAAGTACCAGAAGATTTAAGATAAGCTATATAGCTTTCAACATCACCTTTACGACCTTGTTCTTCCCAAGCAGTACGGATAATAGCTTCTTGTTGAGCTTCATTAGAATCATCAATGGTAATACCGGAACGGTCAGGAACTTCACCAAATCCTTCAAGAGAATTACCATTTGCTATATAGTAATTTAATACATCATTCAGAATAGGATACTTTTGATAAAGAGTATTAACAGCAGTCTCAAAATGTTCTTCTTTAGCAGTTTCGATTACAGCGTCAATATAAGCTTTAATTCCTTCAGGATTATTCTCAAATTCAACAGGCTTATCATTATCGTCTGTAATCTGAACACCAACAGCCTCTTGAATAGTTTCAATAGAAATACTATCTTTATCAGCATCAGTAATATTTTCAAACTCATCCAGCCATGCTTTAACGTCTTTAGCTTCTTTAAAAATGTTACCATTCTTATCAAGAAGATTTCCGTTTTCATCTACTGTATAAGTATCTTCTCCGACTTCGATAGATGTTCCAGCTTCAAGATTAGCATTGGTATCATCACCATCTTTATTGCCATCTTTATTACCGTCACCACCTTTATCTCCGTCTCCATTTTTACCGGTGTTATCAGGTTTAGTACCGTCACCACCATCACCGCCACCATTACCATCAATATCATCAGCAGGCATACCATTAGTATCATGGTCTATCTTACCTGTGTTAAGATTGGTAGTTTGGTCGCCATTGCCATTTCCATTGTCAGAACCAGCACCATCGCCGTTACCATTCTGACCATAACCAAAATCTAAATCCATATCTTTAAGTATTTATAAGTTTAACATCAGTACAATTATAATAATAATCTGCATTACAACTAATAATAATAGCAAGAAAAGGACAAATAATACAATGATAAACAATATAATTATACATACTGCTTGTCGTATATTATTTCAGAGCATGAAAAATAAAGCCATTTTTAGCTATAATTTTATATAAGGCTTTAGTCTTAATCAGTCAATAAAAATCTCTTTAATATAGAGCCATAAATAGCTACTTACAGATAAAATTTAACCCTACTCCAACATTAGTCGGAATAGGGCTATAATATAAGAACACCAATAAAAACTTATTTTTTAGACTTACCTTTAGACTTAAAATCATAACGATTTTTATTCTCTTTGGCAATCTTAAGTTTAGTATCAATATCATACATCTTAACTTGTCTATCTCTTTCTTTATTAAAAGTATCAAGAATATTACGTTGTCTTTCAATACCAATTTTCTCTTGTTCTACTCTTGTACGAGCAGCTTCAAGACGATTAAGACCAGCTTCTTTGTTTTCATCACCAACTTCTGCATTATAACTAATCATATTAGCATCAGCACGAATAAGTTCGATTTGTTGGTCAAGATAGCCTTCAAGTTCTTTAGTCTTTCTATCTTCTTCACCTTTAGCTTGAATTTTTTGAAGTTCAAATTCTTGCTTCATTTGTTCAGTCTGTTGGTCAAGTTGTTGAAGTTCCTTTTCGTGAGCATCTTTTTGTTCTTGATATTTCTTAATAAGTTTAGTAATAGTAGCTACATTATCTCCCTCAATAGCGGCAATAGCCATCATATTATCACCATTTTGTGCAGCACTAAAAGCATATTGTTGAAGTTGACGAAGTTTGTCTTGTTCTTTAACAGAGTTTTTAGCTTTAATAATATAATCAGCATAAATATGTTTATCAACATCAAGACTAATATATTTAAGATTTCCATCAACATCTCTATAAGAAGTATCAAGACCATCAATCCAAGCCAGCTTAGTATAATCCATGTCTCTGTTATAATCTCGTTCTCGCATACAATCCATCATAAATTCTATAATAACTGTACCCATAGAACCTCTCATAACAGCTTCTTCTGTAACACCTTTACCAGCACTGTTAGCAATCTCTCCATAACGTTGAGGCGTCATATCAACTTGTTCACTGGCGGCTTGTTTAATTTCAGCAAGAAGATTACCAAGTTGTGTAAGATAATCACCAATATTAGTTTGAAGTATTCTAACTTGTTGAGCACGAAGCATACCTTGGTCATTAGTATCATCAATATATAAAATACCATCAGCAAGCATCTTATAAATAGTTTCTTCAGGTTTTTTACCAAGAAGAGATTTAGCCATCATAAGAATATTAAGTTTATTCTTAGCAAGAGTCATTTCTCTATGATAAGCAACAATATTATAAAATACTTGATAAGGAGTAACAATATCTACAATACTAAACTTACCAAAACCAGGAAGTAATTCATTAATACCATTATATGGAAGTTTACCTTTTCTATTATAAGCAATAGCTCTTGCTCCATAAGGATAAATAGCATCATTACGAGTACCAATACGAGTACATTCATAAACTTGAGGTTCATAAATATAATCTAATGATATATCCCCCGTAGAGGGAGAAAGTTCATAATCATCTTCTTCTATCCTTGTATCTATAAGACCAATCTCATTTACATAAGTAACAATACATCTACGTACTTCTCCTCTCCAAACAACATGCCAAACATCATATAAATCAGGATTATTATCCCTCATCATATTAGGTTCTTTCTTAAAGAGTTCTCTATCTTCTTTAGAATACTTTTTACATACATCTGGAAAATAACTTTCATACACATTAAAAGCTAATTCCACAGGAACATTTGCAGAACGCTTAGCGTAATATGTTTCAAGAAACTCTCTTTGCTTATCGTCAAGATATTCATCAAATTCATCAACTATTTGTTGATACGTAAGTTTACGACGTTCAGCAAACATATCATCATCTTCACGAAAGATATTGTCTGTATTAACAGGAAAAGCATCACGAGGAGAAACAACTCGTTTAACTATTTTATTACCAACAATATCTGTATAAGTATAAGCCTCACCAAAAGTAACAAAATCAAAATAAGCTCTTGCATAAAATAAAGCGTCTTCAGTAATATCTTTAATTACATTAAGAATTTGTTGTCCTTGTGCAGAAATATCATCAATATAACTCTCATTAAATTCTTGTACAAAAGCCTCAACATCCAATGCAGTTTGAGGATTAAATTGCTGAGGGTCATTACCTCCATTAATCCAATCTTGATAACTTTGTTGAATACGAGCAGCTATTTTCTGTTGTACTATAATTGCAAGTTCTTGACGAAGTTTAGCATTACGTGCAAGAACTACTTCTGCATTATTAGCACCTACAATAAAATCATGAGGATTCTTAATATACTCGCTAACATATCTACGAATAATACCTTTCATAAGGTCATAATTACGCATAGTAGCAGGAAAACGAGTATATTTTTCATTAGTAGCATTATAAGGATTAAGTATCTTTTTATAAAATTCATCAGGTATTTTGCCTTGAAGAATACCATACTTAATTTCTAATTGAGAACTATCTCTATTATTTTGACCTTGAGCAATAACCCAATCACAACAAGCAGCATACCAATCAGCCTCCTTTTTACGAGAATTAGGAACACGTTGTTGTGGAAAGTCAAACATCTGAAATTCGGAACGCATAATTATCTATATTTTTATATTAAAACCAATCTCTCGTGAGAATATCATTCTCATCAAGATTTTCAGCATCAAGAGGTTTTCTATCAGCAAGTTCATCAGCAGCAAGAAGATTAAAACTTTTCCATTCAATACCTCTAAGTAACATAGAAGAAACACGGTCATAATTACCTTTAGCACTCCATTTCTTTAATTCAAGAATAGTTTGATAATCATAAATACGATGGAAATTTCTAATAGTATTTCCTTGTTCATCTTTACCAATCTCTTCATAAAGAAATTCTTTAAGCAATCGAATACAATCTAATTTATGAGCTTCACCAGAAATATTATATCCATAAGTATTATTAACTTTACCTTTAAAGGAAGGGTCAAAAACAAAAAGAGGTTCACAACTTAAATATTGTAAAGCACCCCATTTACGAAAGTTAGAAACAGTTTCGCCACGATTTATTTCGACATTAGTAGTACCAATACAATTATAATAACGTGCCAAATAATAACAAATTCTATCAGCTTCTTCAAGAGTATCAGGACGACCATAATAAACAGCAACAAGTTTCTGTTTAAAACCATTAAGATAATGAGGGTTCATCCATACTTGAATACAGTTGTGAGAATGTTTATTAGTAATCTCATCTTTATCTTTATCAATACCAACAGGGTCATAGTTAATACTATAAAGACCTTCAGGAATACGCTTTCTTAATCTACCATCACTATCTTGATATTCTTCATATTCAGGAGCAAAGAAACGACGAATACAACCATGAGGATGTTCATGACCTCTACGAGGAACACCATAGATATAATCATAAACTTTCTTATCTTCTTTATGTAAACGAGCATTAGTCTTAAATTGAATATTTCCAGTAACATCAAGTTCAAGCATACCATCTACATAAAAATGTAAATCATCATCAACTCTAAGACGTTCTTCCCAAGCAGTAAGTTCTTCAGAACTAAATATATTTTCAGAAGCACTACTAAAAGATTCAGAAGGCAATAAAGCATACTGACCAAGATAATTAATATAATCAGAATACTTCTTAACACTTTCTTTCTTCTTAATACGTTCTTGACGAGCAATCTCAAGACCTATGGCAATATTACTATTACCGTCTTCATCAACTCCTTTAATTCCATTAATTTCACCTTGAAGACCCCAACAATAAGGTTTAAAGAAACCGCAAGTTTCATTACGTTTATCTCTATCCCAAACATTTTCAAAAGGCATAAAATTAAACGCTTGAACATCATAAAAGTTTTGTTCAAAGGCTTGCATATTTCCAGAAGTAGCAGTACCCCAAGCAGTAAGCATACCAGTAGTATAAGCACCAGTTCGCATAGCAGGTTCAGTAACATTCATAAAAGCATCAAAGTTTTCCATAGTGGAAACCTCTTCTACCTTAACTTTGACAGCGTCTTTACCAATAGCGCAGTCAGGATTATTAGCAGCACTAACACTAATAAGAGCAGACCTCCATGATTTATCAGCTTCAACACCGTTTGGTAATTTGTAACCAAGACGAAAGTCAGACTTAACAGAACTAAAAATTCCACGAACAAAAGGTGTAGATTCTTCATAAAATTTGAGATTATTAACAGCAAAATCTGTAAGACCACCTGTTTGTGTAAGATATTTTTTATCAACAGCAACATGAATAACTACTTTACGACTTTCACAATTAACAGCATTTGCACTATCGGCAGCCATCATATAAGAAAAACCACCACGACGAGTTTTATCTATAAGAAGATGAAAACCATTCTTTTCAGCAAATTCCATTATATGAAAAGTCCAAAACTGAGCATCAAAGAATTTAGGAAAATCATAATGTTTCTTAGCAGTATTAGTATTACCACGATTAATAGTACTTTCATCAAGCTGTTCCATTCTAATATAATTAAGAAAATTATAATGAGAACCTGTAATACGAACATTATGAATAGTACCATTAGGGTCTTGAAGACAAGGAGCACTAAAACCGTGTTTACGTCTATGTTGTTCTCTTCGACGAAGTTGTCTATGAGGAATAGAATCTACTTTATAAGAAGTATATTGACCTTTATGAGTACGAAAATAATCAGCCATTTCATAAAATAGTCCAGTATTAACAAAACGCCAACCAGGTCTAATATTCATAAGAAAACCTCCACTATCTCCAATCAAAAATAAGTCATCGTCATCAACATAACCAGCATCTTTAGCATGTTGATAACGAGACTTATCTTCATTAACGAAATCAAGAAAGGGATAACTCTCCATAATTTATTTAGCAATTAAACCAATTAGTAAACCAAGAATAGCACCTCCGGCACCATAACCAATAATCTTATTTTTTCTTTTCTGTCTTTCTAAATCAAGTTTAATAGACTCATTAAGTTTATTAGTATTATTAACTCGCATTTGAAAATCAGTAATTATCTTCTGTTGTTCATTTATATATTTATCCTTCATAATAATAATAGAATCTTGTTCTTTATTAATATTAATAAGATAAACACGTTCAATCATTTTAGCATTAGCTTGTTTAAGGAGATTGATTGGAACAACAGCAACAGCAGTATCTGAATTACATTCACTCCCCCGTAGAGGAACATTTGTACTATCTCGCTGTGCTAAGAGATTTAAACTGTTCAACAGCAATACTATCATCAGCATTAAGAGCTTTTTCAATTTCATCTTTAACCTCCTCTTTAAGTTTATAAACAGTAGAATCTTTCTTAATAATATTATACTCTATACTATCAAGAGTAACTTTATTATATGTAGTATCAGGCAATACAACATCTTTGTTATCAATAATTTGATTTTGTTTATCACCTACAACATATCCTGCTATAAAAGTAACAAGCAAAATAACAATGAATATACATATTTTATTCACCTTTTCCATATTGCATTAAATTATATTTAAGTTCTTCACTCCATTTACCAGTAATAGTCATACCTATAACTTGTTGAGCAATTCTAATTGCAGAAGAAACACCCATATTAACAGCAGTATCAAAAAGTTGATGAGCAATTCCTTGAGACGGAATATCGTCAAGTTCTAAAACATCCCAATAATTTTCTTTATAAAGACGTTTAGCTTTAACAGTAAGCTCAGGAGTTTGTTTAAGAAGTTTCTTAAAATCTTTAGGATGATGTTTTTTAAGTTGGTCAATAGAAATCCATCCATCCCATTTAGGGTTGTTCTTACGACTAATACCAAGATAAGTCTCACCTCCAGCATCATCAGAGTCATTAGTATAACCCCCTTCCGCAAGTATTATTTTTTCAAATTCTTCATCAAACAGTGCCATAAGGATTAACTATTTTATTATACAATTCAATAGCTTCACGTTTACAAAAGTCAGCATCGTTATCATAATCTCCTTCATCAAACGCTTTAATAGTAATCCAAAACCATAAAACTTTAACTTGAACTCTATATCCTATAACATAACAGGGAATATCTTCATAAGTAGCTATTGGTTTAGCTATTACTCTATAACGGTCATCAGCAATAATTACATTCATATATTATTCATTTAAAACACGATTAATCCAACCACGAAGATATTTAATGTTATTACCTTTAGCAGCAATCTCATTATATCTTTTAATACGACCAAGTTTATAATTTGCAATAAACAAGTCTTCTCCAATACTATCTCTTACAAGATTAAGAGTATCGCGAGTAAGTTTAAGTTCATATTCAAGAGCAACAATACGTGCTATATTAGTTCTTTCAGTAACAGTATCTTGAACAGGAACATAAATAACTTCCCTCTCTACGGGGGAATTATTACAGCTTGTACAAAGTCCAACTACAAGCATTATTATAAACATAACTATAATAGCATGAATAGCAGTAAATCTATCATTAAGCCAACTATTATGTCCTCTTATACCAAACCACATATTTTAATCAAACAATGTTCTACTTTGTATTCTTGTAGCAGCAACTACTTTTCGTCTATCAGAAAGAATATTCATAACTTCTCGTTTAAGATATTTCATTTTAAATAAAGTAACTTTCTCAACAGAATTCTTTTTAACATGATATAATCCATCAGGAAAACGTTTAGGCATACCGTATTCATTAAGAACAAAATCAGAATCAATATGACAAAGCCAAAGACCAGCATTGGGAATACCAAGAATAGTTTCCACCATAAAAGCATATACAGATAACTGAAGATTATAAATACTTCCATTGCAATGAGGAAGATGATTAACAGGAGGAAGAAGAACATCTTTCTTAGTAACCCATTCATCTGTAAGTTGATTAGGCTTTTGAGTTCTATCTTTTCTATAATAACCAGCTTCAAATTTAAGACCACCTCTATTAGTTTTCCAATCTCCTATAACGAATTGGTCATCACGAATACAAAGCACATCAATAGTACCAGAAAGTAAATAATCAATAAGAAAAGCACCAATTTCTGCATATATTTTATAACCAGCATTAGTATAATACGTAAGAACTTCATAAATCTTAGGATATTTATTTTCAGTTAATTCAATAAAATCATTAACTTTAAGTTGCTTAACATTAAGATTAATGTCTGGTAAATCAGCAACAGTTATCATTTCTCCATTAGGCTTAATCATGTGCTTAACAGCTTCTTTGAACATAGAAGAACCTTTAATACCATCTTCAAGTCCATTATGTGTTTTTGTACCACGAGCACAAGCCTCATCAGTAATATCTTGCCATTGTTGAGCAAGACGTTTTTCACTAATACCAAGCTCCTTAGCTTTCTTTTTAAGCCAATAATCTTTATCAAATTTAGGAGCATAATCGTGAAGCAAAGTAGTAGTAGACTTATATTCATTACCAAAAGTATCATTATATTTATGACCTTCTTCTTTAAATATAAGTTTAACATCATTATATCGAGTATCTCTAAGTGTAAGCATAATAATTATATATTAAAGATTATCTTCATCAGCATCCATTGAACTAAGAATTTGTTTACCACCACGAGCAAGCTGTTCCTCTTCTTCATTACGAAGATTTTCATAAGCTACTCCAAGTGCTTTAGTAAGTGCAGGTATTTCAGTAATACGTTTACTAACTGCGTCCATCATAGTAAGTATAGGAGTAATATCTTCATCAGCTAAAGCTCCGCTAAGTTTTCTATTAAGTTGTTCATTGATACGAACAGCAGCAATAGAAACTAAATGTACAGACTTTTGTAAAGCTTCAAGAGCAACACCAGCTTCTGTAATATTAGCCGTATAATACTTTCCTATAAGTTTATTAACAAGAGAATCTGGAGTATAATCTTTAGGAAGATTAAAATTATCAATAGCCATTTTAAGACTTTCAGCATCACTAAGACCTTGTTGTTTAGCAGGACTCTTAGGGTCTCCAAGATAATAAATAACTCCTACTTCTCCAATATATTTTCTCTTGTCTTTTGTAGTATCACGTTGCCACAGAAGAGCAACATCTTTATCTTGTAATTGACGAAGACTTGGAGCTTTAGGCATACCAGTTTCGTCAATAGTTAGCATCTTTTCAATAACAACATTTGTAGTATTCATATAATATTAATCTTTAAGAGATTTATAATGTTCTTCCCATTCTGCATTATAAGGAACTTCAGCAAGCCAATAAATACTCATAATAAATAATTCAGCATAAGCACGACCAAGACGTTTATAATAAGCATCATACTTCTTTTTATTATTGCTTCTAATACGAGTAAATATTAATTTAAGAGAATCTTCTTTCTTTTGTTGTTCTTTTAAATCAATAATATAACTTCGTACATGTTCTTTATATTGTTCCTTACTAATACTTTTACGAACAGCAGAAAGATGAAGTTTAGCTTCACGTAGTTTACGTTTAACAGGATTAATACGAACACAACCTATAAATGGAAGTTGAGCTACTTTCATATCACGAATAGTTTCAGAAACATTCTTTTCAAGATTAGTAATAATAGAATCACAAAGAAGACGTTCTTCTTCATTTTCAAAATCAAGCTCATTAAGAATATCATCTTTAGTTTTACTAATGATTACATATTCTTCATCAGCTTCATTAATATTATTTTGTAAAGTATCTTCCATATTATAATTGTTAATAGAAGCAGCAATAGAAGTCCTCGCTTCGCTCGGACACTCGCCCGTAGAGGGAAATATCATTCTATCACTGCATCTATCTTTATCTTCTTTATGTTAATTAGCAGCTTCACCATAATTTACGAACGGGTCGCAAACTTTATGTTCCATAGGAATAGCAGCAGAAATATCATTAACAGGAACAATCTTAAATTCCAGTACAATAATATTAGAACTTTTAGCGTCAATGAGTTTCTTATCAATATTAGCTTTATCGTTCTTAGTCATAATATTCCTACAAAGTTCAGGGTCAGACTCAAAATAATTACGAGCAGCATTAGAAGCGATAGCTACTGGCAGATTCAAATGAACTCCTCTTTCAAGAGAACTACGGTCAATGATAAGTTTATCTCCGATAGAAGCATTAATAAGTTCTGCGTCTTCAACACTAATCTTAGCCAATACAGGAGTAACAGCTACATTTGAATTAGCACGAGATTTAGCCATAGCAACAAAATCAAAAACTTTAGTCTGAAAACAAAGAGCTACAATACAATAATGTTTAGGGAGCTTAACATATTCTGTAATAGTCCCAAGCATTTCAGGAGTAATCTCTTCTTTAGAAGTAGGAAAATTAATTCCATAAGACTTCTTTTCACTTTTAATTGTAATCATTTCTTTAACTTTTTAATTAGTTATACAATCATTCATTGTTTAATCAATAACTTTAGCACAAACTTTGGCAGGATTAAAAGCATTAGCAACAGTAATAAGACGAGGTCTTGTACCATCACCAGCTTCTCCTACTTTAAGACTACAAACATCATTCATAATAAAACTTCTTTTATGTTCAACATGAACATTAAAGTAATAAATAGTAGCATAAGTACAAGCTTAATTATAAGCACCAGCACTACTATAACATATACTGTTTACCAAAATAGGATTCTATTATTACGAAGTAATAATAGAAGCACAAGTAACACTATATACGTGTGTGCGTATGTGCGTATATGCGTATATACGTGTGTGCGTATGTGCGTATGTGCGTATATGCGTATATACACGTGTGCGTATGTGCGTATATGCGTATATACACGTGTGTGCGTATGCGTATGTGTGCGTGCAGGATTACGAGCAAGATATATAATATTATTATAATATTTATATTATAATAATATTATATATCTTGCGAGTATAAGGCAGCTTGTTTTATTTAAGCCCATTAGAAGTAACTTTAGTATTAAGTTCTATAACAAGAAACTTAGCAGTAGGAGCTTGAATATCTAAATCATAATCAGCTTTAACATCTATAATAGTATTAGAAACTATCTTAATAATACCAGCTTTAGCTAATCCTTCAATAGCTCTACAATAAGTAGAATAACTTTTGTCATACTCATTTATATAATAATTGGCAATAGCTTTAGTATTACGAGCATTAACATGAACAAGCAGAGTATAATAAAGATTAGCTTCTTCTTTATTAAGTCCTTTAGACATAGCAATAATAGAAGCAGCTATTCTTATAGGATTATTATTGGCATCATCAGCAGTATCAATATTGATAAGTTTGATAATGTCTTTATCAGTAGCTACATGAAGATTATTCTTATCTACATAAGTAATAGCAGTAGTTCTTTTATCCACAGTTATATCCATATAATAAACTTTATGTTCCATATTATGCAACAAATATAATCATTTTGTTGGAGAAAGCAAGTAATATTCAATATTTATTTGTATATTAGTACCGATAATGTTCTAAATAATGTTGTTATGAATAATAAAGTTACAGTTAATCCTCAACTTATTCTTAAATATGATTTTAAGCATCTATTTACTTATAGAATGCTTTATCATATTATGGCTTATTATGATACTGATAGCAAACGTGTTTTTATTGATAAACAAGATATTGCTTTAAGATATGGTAGTAATCATCATTCTGTTAATAAAGCTATGGAAGAACTTATAGATAGAAAAGTTATTACTCCTTATAATTATTATAAAAATCAATATTCTGTTGATACTAAAGTTTTTGTTGGATTTGTAAATGGTGTTATAAAATGAATAATAGTAAGAAATATAATTGGGGAGATTTAGTAGTTACAGTCGATTATGCTAAAAGGTTTGATTATACAGATGTTGTAGAAGAAGTAGTTAAAAGTGCTAATATTAGGCATGAACAAACTGTTGCTAATAATCTACCTATTGTTGTGACTTTTAAAGATAAATGGTTTAATAATGATACAGAAAATATACGAAGTTAGTTGTGATAAATGTGGAGTTGCTATAAATCATTATTTGCATTATAAGCCAAGTATTAAACAGCTTCGAGAAGATTGTGGTCGAATTAGGATAAATAATGGTAAAGTTATTCTTACTTGTAAAGGTTGTGTTGAGGAAGAAACTAAGGCTAAAGGCAAAGAAATAGGTGAGTGAGATGGAAAGAAATATAAATCTGTTCTTTATCTGATTTTTTGTTATAATTAAGAATAGGGTTTATTGTGTTGAAGTTAGTGAGAGAAATAAATAATATTCTTTATCTGATTTTTAAATTAAAAGAAACTTGTGATGAAGTCGCGGATGTTAGTAAGGGAGATAAGGGGTATATAAATTTTGGTATGGGTGAGTGAGAGGGCGGAGGTATTACTATGACTCCCCCGCCGGTCGAAGTAAGACTTGAAGTCCCCCGTCAAGAAAGTGGCAAACCTCTAAGAAATGACTTATAAAATATTGCTAACAAATAAATAGATAGTTATTATGAATAAGTTTGAACAGTTCTTCAATGAACACATGGATGAGTTCTTCTCAATCAAAAATCTACTCATTGTATTCTTGTCAGTTCTTGTACTCATCTTGTCAGTAGGTAGCAATCATCTACTACATCGTTCTGATGTTGCACACAAGTACATCAAAGAACTTGAAGAATATGTCGAGGATAATGGTGGACTTATGGACACTGTTGGTAGTGGTGATGCTTATGCAGACTACTATAACTATTAAAGTTAATGCAGTTGCTGTTGTTAATACAGTAGCTGCATTTGCTGTTGCTACACACCTCAATGGAAATGACTAATAAAATATTGCCGATAATATTGTCGGTTATTTAAAATCTTACAATTATGGCACATAATGCTACAATTCAAGCTGAAGTACAGGGAACTGTACAGGCTGCAGAAGGTGCTAACGCACAAGTAGTTAATGACGTTTTTGCTCAGTTTATGAGCGAAGATGCAAGTTCTGAACGTTCTCGTGAAGACATTATTAAGGAGCTTATTGCTTCTGGTAATGCCAAACGTCTGAACAATCTCACTGTCAAGAACGTAGTTGCAACAGAGTTTGACACTCATGCTCTTCTTACGTTTGTTGTCAAAGAGTTCGTTATTGGCGATACTCGTGACGCAAACGAAGTTGATGCATTTGGTCAGCCAGTTGTCAAACTTGGCAAAACTCATAATGTTCAGACCAGCTCCTATGCTGTTGCTGGCGTTATGAAAGATGCTGCTAAGTTGGCTATCTTTGCAACTGATGTTGTTGATACGCCGCAAGTTGCGAACATGCTGTTTGCTGGTGCTAAGATTGATGTTGTCATGCAGTTTGTTGTTGCTGGCGAAGAATATGTCAATCCTTTTGTCAGTAATCCAGAGCCAGTTGTATTTGAACGAGACAAGATGATTCATCATATTGTCAAGCTCGAACTTGGTGAAGTTGGTCAAGACATGTATCGTGCTCGCCTTATGAAGTAAAGTATAGCCAGTAGTGGACTTCGGTCTGCTGCTGGCTTTCTTGCTTGTGCCACTCACCTAAATGAAATAACTTATAAAACATTGCTCTATGGTAATGACTTATAAAATGTCGCATTAGATGACGGGGCTGTTAGTTGTAATACAATTAACCGTTCTAATGCTCAAATTCCTGTCATTATTACTAATCATCAAAATATTACTGTTATGAATAAAGAACAATTAGATGCTATTCGACTGTATTGTAAACTTACATTTGGTACGACTGATGTTGGTGTTGCTGAAGCTATTGATTGTATTGATGAAGATGCTTTTGATGCAGGTCTTACTCGACTGCAATATATTGATTATCTTATAGTTAATGGTTTTAAGCCTTAGTAGCAACAGGATTAGATGTAGGATAAGTAATAGCTTAATTAACTGTTGCGGTAATGGCGATAGTAATAGCTGGAGCTATAAGCTGGACAAGAGTTTAAGTAGGAATATTATAATATTTGTTAGCAGGATTGGGAAGATTAAGAGGAGTAATAGGAGCATCAGTTTCCGCATCTCCTCTTTTACTCCAATCTTCATCCTCTTCAACTCCAACATAAACTCCTACTTCTTACTGTCATTTAATTTCACAACTATAATTCTTATGTTAATCTTTAATATAATCTTTAATATAATCTTTAATATAATCTTTAATATAATCTTTAATATAAACTCCAACATCTCTTTATATTAGATTAACAACTATAAGTCTTATAACAACATTAACAACAGCTATTCTATCTCCTAAATCTACTTCATGTCTTCAATTCAATAATAAGCTAATAAATAAAAGGCATTAACAAGATTATTAATAGCTTTAGTTTAGCTCAAGCTACATCATATTCAACAGTCAATAAATGCCCAGCATTTACTTCATTCATAACAACAACTTATTGATTAGTACTACCAACTCAAATATTAACTTAATACTAAATAATTATGGTAACAGTATCTATTGCTACAAGTTTAACATCATATATTCCTATGTTGTTAGCTGATTCTATTTCACAAGGTTTACAAGTATGTAGATTATTAAAAGAAATAGACTCATCAGAAGTTTATACAGTTGTATCTTCAACTCCAGATTTATCATTAGCACATGTTCGTGATTATTCCTGGAAAGAACAATTAGTAGATTGATTATTAACTTAAACTTCACTATAAATGAAAACAACATTTACAAAAGCAAATATATCAGAAGAAACTCTCTTTTGGTTATTCGGTGTAGAACTTGGTATAATAGATTGTTCAATACAGTCATTAACAGACTTAGAACAATTTGTAGACCAACATTATACAAAACAACAAATAATAGATTTAACTTTATCAGTAATATGATTATAAGTTAGAACTATAATAATAGTAATAGTATTTACGAGAATATTAGATATAGTCTAATGCTATATTTAATATTCTTGTTTATGCTATTGCTGTTGATTATCGTATTTCTCATTATACTGAACACTTTGATGTTATATTATTTATACTGCTAATTGTTAATGATGCTTTTCAGCATTATATTCATATACAAATATTAGCCATAGATAAAAATAATAATTGACTTGTTTGATATATTAGAAATAATGATATACCTTTGTAAAGCTAAGAGTGAGATTGTCTTGCTCTTATTAAATATCTTAATACTAATAATTAAATTTCTAAAGTCATGACAAAAGAAATTAAGACAGGTGCTGCTCCTGTTAGTAAATATGCAGCAAAGAAAGCAGCTCGTGCTGCTAAGGCTAATGTTGAAGTAGATGAAACTGCTCAGGTTGATACTACTGCTGCCGAAGTTCCTGCTGATAAAGCTGGACAAAATCCTCCTGCAATTAGTCCTTCTACTACTACTTCTGGTAAGAAGAAAGAAAAGAAGTCTAATTTGCCTCCTGCTGCTGGTATGTATCCTGAACATATCGTAGCTGTTGCTCTTATTATTAAGAATAATGCTGAGATTCGCAGATTTACTGCTCTTGGTATTCTTAATTATCTTCTTCAAAAAGGAGAAATTAAGGGTGATAAACGTTATGTTTCGTTCAAGTGGAACAAGTTTGCTGTTAAAGCAAATGGTCTTATGAGAGAATTTAGTTACAATGAGCCTTTCTTCCTTAATGCTCTTGTTGCTGCTTTTGCTTCATTCTCTGCTTCTGCTCAACGTACTATTGATGCTTTCTGTAAAAAGGAAATGTCTGTTGGTATTGCTAAAGCTGTTGACCAAGAAGAAGTTGATAATATTGCTGCTCTTAACGAAGAATATCAGGGCGATGGTAATGAAGTAACTGAAGATTAAGTTGCTAAATTACTTGCCCGTAGAGGAAACGCTATAAGTCGCTGGTATAGTTCTTAGTGTTTCCTCTACTATTCTTAAAACAAATGAGATTATGGAAGATATTTATGGTGATGATACTATCGATATTCATGCAGAAACATTTGATAAAGACTTTGATGAAGTAGGATTTGACCCTATTGAAGAAGATGATTCTGATAATGAAGCTGCTGAATTATATGGTTTCAATAATTAAACTAAACAAGATAATAAAATGAAACAAATGGATAAACATATTCAAGAATTTGCTGAAATGCTCGGTAATATGATTGGTGCTGATGTTGATGTAGTTAAGATTTCTAAACCTAATAGAGCTGATGCTACTAAAGAGATGATTAATGATACTCTTCAAATCATTAAGCAAATAGAGGATAAACCTCTTACTCAAGAAGCTATTGATATGATTGGAATTGTTGCTAAGAACGCTCTTATCTTCGATGAAGAAGATGCTAAGCTCGTTGGTAAAGAACTTACTACTGAATTTAAAGAATATTTGCAAGTAGTTCTTAAAACTTTCTGTGAAGGTCTTTCTGCTCGTGTAAAAGTTATTCGTGGTTATTCTGAGAATATATCTACTGATGACCTTGAAAACAAGTCTAAAGAAGAACTTATTGCTATGATTCGTCAAGCTAAATAAGATTGTTTTTAGGATTGCATTTGTTTACAGAGAGGAGTTTATGCTCCTCTTATTGTTCCATAGTATAATGGTAGTACATAAGATTTTGGTTCTTAGAGTACAGGTTCGACTCCTGTTGGAACAACTATTCGTCGTGATGACGATTATATTTAGTTTAAACGAAATGTGGATAATGCTCCATAAGTGGGAACTGTTTATGTTCTTGCTTATGGAGTTTATGTTTTTACTGACTATAGTTGTCGGTGTCGAGCCTCAACTATTAAGCGTTATATATTATACTGGATAATGCTCGTGAATAGCTATTATTTGTTATGTATGCTTCTGAATATATCTAAACGATGTCTTTATAAGCATATAGATAATATAGCTATTTTTAGCTTCAAATAGATTATTAATAATTAAAAATTATATATTTATACGTACTGTAAATTATTCCAAACATATTTGGGAAGGTTGGACTGTTAGAGATTTTATTAATGACATTGAGTATTCTGTTGATATTACTATCAATGATTATAAATCTCGTGGTATAGTTATTACGAAAGATATTATCGCTCGTATTACTTCTGACCAACAGCCTTACTACAAAAGAGTTATTCCTGATGTAGTTAATTACTTTTGTAATAAATATAATATTATTGGTTAAATCTTTACTACTATGAATGTATATTGTTTTGACAGTGTAAGTCATTCTTATGCTGCTGGGTTAATGTTTGTTGCTGCTAATTCAGAAGAAGAAGCTATTAAAGTAGCTACTGATGCTGGTAAAATAGATACTTGGTATGGATTTACTCCTAAATGTTATCTTATTCCTGAACTTACAGCGAATGTTGATGCTCCTAAAGTTATTAAGAGCATGAGTTACTTTGAATAATTAATTTAAAAATTTAAAATTATGTGTGAAGAAAAGCATGTTTCCACAAAAGTTTGTTCTTGTTGTGGTAATGAACTTCCAATTACTGCTTTTAATAAGCATGGTCGTTCAAAAGACGGTTATGAAACCGTTTGTAGAGCTTGTAAAGCCAAAACTGGTGATGGTAATCCTGAATTAGCAAGGTTTACCCCCAGAGAACTTATTGATGAGCTTCGTTGTCGAGGTTATCATGGTACTCTTGAATATGTTCAACGTCATTCTATTAATGTTTAACGTATGGCTACTAAGTTTGAAAATAGTAAGAATTTTCTTATTATTGAAATGACTCCTGAAGAAGCGGTTACTCAATGTAATTTTGGTTATGTTGATAAACGTAAAAATGCTGCATTGTTGGTGTGTGATAATTGTAATGATATGATAAGTCTTCATGATAAAGTTTATTATGTTGCTGTACTTAATAGACTATTATGTAAGAATTGTTGTGATAACTTTGTAAGAAACTTTAAGCATTATGAAGAAGATGAAGCTTATGAAGTTAAACATTATAATTATTATGCTAATCAAGTAGGGTTGTGATGTAACAATAGTTAATCCTCTACGGGGGATTAGAAATGGCGGCGGAGGCAAAGCCGAAGCCTCTGCTGCTGTTATTGCTAATTCGGCTAATAAAACTATTTATAAACATTTTAATTTGTGTAAAGTTATGGCTAAGAAAAGAGCTTACGATGAAACAAGTGTTGTCCGTTCACTTTCTAAGAAAAATTCTATTCGTGTTAATACAGTAGAAAAAGTAGTGGAAGTAATGAAAGGTGCTTCTGATGTTGGTAACGGTTCTTGGGGTAAGATTGATTATCTGCATAAAGTTCATGGATATGTTTATGTATTTGTTACTTCTCTTGGTAAAAAGAAAGTTAATAATACTGATGATGATTCTGTGAATATCGGTAATAATAAAACTGCTAAACGCGAAGCTAAATTTAATATGGCTACTATGAGCAAAAATGCCATGCGTAAAGCTAAAACTAAATAGCAAGATATTATGCCGACTTTTAACTTTTCTCTCGCACCTACTAAAAAGAAAGAGAGACAAACCACTAAAAGTGATGGTAAGTTTGAAGTTGTACAAAGAAATCTTATTGGTGTTGTATTTATTACTTTAACTGCTGATTATGAAGTGCAAGTTGCTGGTAATAGATATGATATTAAAGAGGAATGTTATACCTGTAAAGGTTATGCTCGCATCTATACTCATTCTCATAATCTTAAAGAACGGATTTGTTATATCCGTAATCAAGATGATTTGGGTAATAGAAATATTCTCCATTGGCTTCCGTTTATTGAAGGTTGTAGTGTTAAGGGAAATATAATTAGAGATAAAGTTCTTAATAAGAAAGTTTTTCTGATTAAAGAAATTTATGAAGATTATAGTAATCCTGTTGCTCACGCTGCTCGTCAATTCTATCGTGAAAATGCTAAAAAAATTTTTAATGCTATAATTGATAAAAGAATTAATGCAACTTGATAATATTGGTAAGGATAAAACAGATAGTAGTAAATATACTTTTACCGATGACCAACAAATTGCAATAGGCAATATTATTGATTTTATTGCTGCACCTTTCGACCCTGCTAAATATATAGTGGGGTTAACTGGTGCTGGTGGTACTGGTAAAACATTTATTACTAAGTACATTATTGCACATTGTAAATATAGCAATAGTGTGATTAAATGTACTTCTCCTACTCATAAGGCTTGTCGTGTTTTTAGTCAAGCTCTTGGTGGTAAGAATGTTGATACTATCCAAAGCACTTTTGGTCTTAGACTTGATTTAAGACTTGAAGATTTTGACCCTAATACTCCTCAATTTAATCCTATGGCTAAACCTAAACTTGAAAATGTTAGGTTATTACTAATTGATGAGGCTTCTATGCTTCCTGCTAAACTTGTTACTTACGTTTGTAAGAAATGTAAAGAGCTTTCTATTAAGATTTTGTTTATTGGAGATGCTTATCAGCTTGCTCCTGTAAATGAAACTAAATCAGTTGCTTTTGATAGATGTTTTGAAGTATATCATCTTAAACAAGTTGTTAGACAGGCTGCTAATAATCCTATTACTGGTTTACTTAATCTTCTCCGTTATGATATAGAACATAAAACTTATAGATTTTTAGAATATGTAAGTAATCATGTTGGTGCTACTAATTATAATGATATTGGAGAAGGTTTTAGTATATGTAATTCTACTACATTTAAGAACGTAATTGATATGTCTTTTTCCGATGAAGCTTATATAAAGAATATTGATATGTATCGTATTATCGGTTATACTAATGCTTGTGTTAGCGGTTGGAATAATTATATACGTAATACTATCATTCGTGATTCTGATAAAAATATTATTACGAAGAACGATTTGATTATGTCTTATGAAACTATTGTGAATGAATTTATGGAAATTGTTATTAACAATTCTGAAGAATATATCATTAATGATATTGTAGATTTTGTTGATGACACATACGGATTTAAAGGTTTTCTTGTTAAGTTCCAACTTATTCATGGTGGAACTATTACTCGACCTTTATTTGTTATTGACCATAGAGATAAGTTTACTATTCAGAAATATCATAAGACTATTACTGATTTGATTAGTGCTGCTAAAAATGCTAATGGCGGTACTCGTGTTGCTCGTTGGAAAGAGTATTATGCGTTTAAGAAGAAATATCTTATTGCAGCTAATATTATAGATAGAACTGGCAGAACTTTATATGATAGAGATATTGATTATGGTTTTGCTATAACTGCACATAAGAGTCAGGGTAGTACTTACGATTCTGTATTTGTTGATGTTAATAATATGGTCTATGACCGTATGGGACATCCTTATCCTGACCAAGATGATTTGCTTCGTCGTCTATATGTTGGTTGTTCTCGTGCTCATAAAGAATTAGTGCTTTGTTATGGGAATTAGACGTAAAAAGAAAGATGTTGAACTTCCTGTTGAACATATGAGTACTAATCTCTTTATTTCAATTTGTGAAGTTTGTTCTAAATGTCCTTGCCGTATTTATGCTGATGAAGATGATAAAATCATACTCGGTGTTGGTAATATTTATACTGATACTGTTGTGATTTTACCATCTTATGATGTTAAAGCTGGTATTAGATATCCTACTATTTTGAATATTATGCAAGATGCTTATAAAGACATTGTTGGTAAAGAGTTGCTTGAAGATTGTTATGTAACTCGTACTATTAAATGTTTTAATAAAACAGATTTTAATCTGGAAAAAGATGCAGTTAAATCTTGCTTTACTAATCTTATTTATGAAGTTTCTCGTATTAAGCCTAAGAAAGTAATTATCCTTGATAAACAAATATATGATTTTGGATTGTATAGTTGTAATAGAGGTAAATTTGCTGTTAAGACTGTTATTAGTCCTGGCGTTATGTATTACGATAATCAAAACTTAAAAGATATTTTTATGAAACAATTAACTGAAGCTATAAATGATTCTTAATATTAAGTTATGATATTATCTTATGCTTATGACGTTGAAGTACTTCCTAATTTCTTTTCTGTCGTGATTACAGATGTTGGAAGTTATCTTAGAGTTTTTGCTGATTGTAATGATGGTTCTAAAAAGAAAACGCCTATTCCTTTAGTTCAAAAATATACTGTGGAAGAAATTAAGCAAAAACTTGATACTGTTGCTAAGAAGAAATTCTATATTACTGATACAGATGATAGTCAATTACTTCAAATGCTTGGTTATCTTAATTATATGCGTCCTCATTATGACGATAAAAATGTAGCTATACGTTCTGATATGTTTGGTTATAATAGTTCTCGATATGATAGACTTATGATTGCAGGACTTCTTATGTTTGCAAATCAAACCAATAGTACTAAAGAACTTATTACTAAACTATATGAACTTAGTAAGCACATTATTGATATGCAAGATAATCCTGAAATGAGTAAACATGACTATTTTCTTTCTACTCTTAGAAAATATAGTCTGCCTTATGTAGATATTGATATTATGACCATCTTTGCTCTTAATAAAGTTGGTAAAGGTACTGATAAAGCTGGTAATACTATTTATTTTGGTAAGAGTCTTAAACAGACTTCTATTAATTTACAATGGTATGAACTTCTTGAACATGAACTTCCTCCTATTAGTGAAAAGGATATTCATTTATATCAAAAAGATGCTCGTTATTCTGGTCTTCCTGCTGATAAAGTTAATCAACTTGTCAATAAGTGGGATAGATATATGATTGATGAGTGGATTGATGATGTTATGCACTATAATACAAATGATGTTTATATTGTATGTGAAATGATTAGGCTTTACATTGATGAAATTCGTTTACGATATAATATATCTAAAGCGTATGAAGTTGATGCTCTAAGCAGTTCTCGAAGTAATATTGCTGATAGACTGTTTGTTAAGTTTTATAGTGATTTTAGTGGGCTTGCTCCAAGTCAATGGCAAGGTCGTAAGACTGAACGTACTGCTATGGCTTTTAAACGTGTTATTTTTCCTTTTATTAAGTTTCAGACTCCTGAACTTCAAGAATTTATAGATGAAATGAAACAAGTTATCATTTATTCTATTGGGAAAAAAGCTTTGAAAGAAATTGCTCCTAAATATCCTAATTTGAAATATCTTAAAACTAATAACGATAGTGGTTGGTTTGAGATTAAACTTAATAATCTTGTTTATACTATTGCTACTGGTGGTCTTCATACTCAAGATATTCCAAGAGAATTGAAGAGTAAACTTACTTTTACTAAAGATATACAACTTTCTAATTGTAAAGAAGGTGGTAATAAAGATTCTGATGCTCCTTCTGTTTGGGATGTAATAACAGACAATAGTTATGTTTATGTTCATTGGGATATTGCATCTTTTTATCCTTCTCTGATGAGTGTTTATAAAATTGCTCCTGCTCATATGAATGAGGGCATTTTTGCTAAACTTATAACTTGGCTTAAAGACACTCGCGTTAAAGCAAAACATAGTAAAGAAGATTATATTGATGGAGTTCCTGCTGGTCTTCTTGCTGAAGCTCTAAAGATTGTGATTAATTCAATCTATGGAAAACTCGGATTTGAGAAAGGTGATTTATGTGATAGACTTGCTGTGCTTAAAGTTACTATTAATGGGCAACTTATGATTATGATGCTTTGTGAACAACTTGAACTTGCAGGTATTGAAGTTATGTCGGCTAATACAGATGGTATAGTTATTAAACTTTATAAGCGAGATAAAGACAAGTTTGAACAAATTGCTGAAAATTGGAAGAAACTTACTAAACTTGATGCAGATAGTGAAGAGTACGATTGTTATATTAATCGTGATATTAATAACTATATTGTTAAAGAGTTAAATAGTAAGATTACTTATAAAGGTGCTTTTAATCCTAAGATGTATCTTCGAGATTTGTCTAAAGGATATGATATGCCTATTGTTGCTCAAGCTGTAGAAAACTATTTTCTTTATAATAAACCTGTTCTTGAAACACTATATGATTGTCGTAATATTCTTGATTTCTGTAAAACTCAGAATGTTGGTAGACAATTTCATGTAGAATATACTGAAGGTAATGTTAGAAATCTTATGCAAAGAAATGTAAGATTTTATGTTACTAATAAAGGAGGTACTGTTGAAAAAGTTAATGATAATACTGGTGATAGAAGTAACTTATGTGCTGGTAAACAGGTTACTATTCTTAATACTTTAGATGATAAACGTATAGAATATCGTAATATTAACTATTCGTATTATTATCAAGAAGCTCTTAAGATTATTGACCCTATTAAGCTTAATATTTCTCCTAATCAAAAAGGAGATAAAGCTGCTGGTACTAAAAGTGGTAAAGTTCTTATTAAGAAAATGTCTGGTCAGTATAACTCTCTTTTTGATGACTTAGATGAAGAATGAAGACAAGCTGATAACACAAGTTATTAATGGGTTTCAGAATAATAAAGGAAAAGCAAGTGTTTATTGTTTTTCTACTGATGTAATTCCTAAACTTGTTTATTCTGTTATTATTCCTTTCTGCAAGAAGCATCCAGACAAACAAATATTTATTGTTGTAGATTGTTATAATACTCGTAAAAGTATTTATGATTATCTTAATAGTCAAAATGTTAATTCAGATAATGGTTATAATATAAGAATACTTAGTGTCGATTTTGTTAAACCTCAATATCATTATGAGTATATGCTTACTCTTACTGTTGGGGTTAATGATAATCTTCCAATTATTACTAAACTTGCTAAAGAAAGTCATTTTACTTTAGCTATTCTTACTAAGAATATAATGAATACTGAATTTATTTCTAATGTTCGTAATGTTCTTCCGTCTATTGAGACTGCTGATTTAGATATTGCTATTCGTCAAGACAATATTTACTCCCCCGTAGAGGAACACCGATATGGAGTTGAGCTTTCTGAAGATGATAGAGCTATCTATAATAAATATACTGATTATATTACTACTTCTGTTTCTATTTTTGGAGACCTTTCTAATATTGAAAAGTGTAAGAAAGGTGATGAGAAACTTGGTATTAGTGCTGCTGAATTTCGTAATACTATCGCTCATGAAAATGGTTGGAGAGAGGATTTAGATACTAATGTTCCTTTTATGAAACAAATAGATGATATTTATAATCCTAATATACTATTTGAAAGAGCTTGTACTTTTTATACTATTGCTAAACAACGTAGAGATTTAGTTAGTGATAATTCTGCTAAATTAGAAGCAATTAAAGATATTTGTCTTGCCAATTTAGGTAAACAAATTCTTATTATTTCTAAGAGAGGAGAATATGCTGCTAAAGTTACTAAATATCTGAATGAGTTTCCAGATATTAAATGTGGAGATTATCATGATTGTATAGATGATGCTATTGCTGTTGATGATATGGGAGTTCCTATTCTTGTTAAGAGTGGTGCTAATAAAGGTAAACCTCGTGTTGTTGGCTCGCAAGCCCAATCTACGGCAAATGAGAGGCTATTTAATAATAAGGCTATCAATGTATTATCTATAAAATCAGCGTCTAATCCGAAGCTAAAAATAGCTACTGACGTGGTGATTTTCACTTCTCCGTTATGTGATAATATTATAGATGTTAAAACTCGTTTTACTAATGTCGCTTTTAATGGTGTGCCTACTAAAACATATCGGGTTTATTGTGCTGGGACTGTTGAAAGTGATAAGATGAATAAAGAGAAAGATGTTTCTACTATTAAAGTTATAAATGATACGGAAAATTTTGTTGGATATGACGAAAATTCCGGTGATATTATTTTATAGTATGGAATACTTCTTTTATATTTGTAGTGTTAATAAAACAAATGCTCTTTGAAATAATGGTGAAAGAACAAGAAGAAAAGCAAGAACAAGTTGAGAATGAATCTCCTACTCAACTTGTAGGAAGAAAAGAAGTCGCTCCTATTGCTAAACATCCTGTTCAACACGGTATCAATGGTGGTATTAATGCAATTAATTTCTTTGATGAAAAACAACTTGTTGCTGCTGAGAATTTTCTTACTAAAGTAATGAGAAGTGATAAAGGAGGAATTAAGAGTGTTAATGATGGTCTTGCAGTTCTTATGAGAGCACAAGATTTACAACTACCTTTTAGTACTTGTATTGAACATATTCATGTTATTAATGGTAAGACTGGAGTTGATATTCATATTGTCAAAGCATTGTTATCAAGGGCAGGTTGTACTTGGAGATGTCTTAAAGATTATCAACCTCTGTATGAATATACAGATGGTATCAATGTTTATATTGACGGTAGTTTTCCTGAGTATGTAGTTAGATGTGTTAGTCAAAAAGAAGCTGAAGAAAAAGCTAAGATTGATATATCTAATAATAATACTGATAATATTTATGTTTATCCTGTTAAATGGTATCAAGATTTTAATGGGAATATGTATAAAGATTATCAGTTAAATACAAAATCTTTTGGAATTGGTATTAATCGTCAGCAAATTGCTGAAATTGCTAAGTCTGGTAAAACACCAGTTTATCGTATTCCTAATAAACCTGTTGATTTCGTTACTGAATATGAAATCACTCGTATTGTTAATGGTAAAGAAATTACTGCTAAAGGACATTTTAGTTATAGTGAAGCTATGCAAGCTGAAATGTTTGAAAAAGATACTTATAAGAAATATCCTCGAATACTGATTGGGCATCGTGCTTTTACTTATGCCGCAAGAGAGGTTGCTTCTGATATTTTATTCGGAGTTATGGAAACGACAGAGCTTAAAATTGTAGCAGGTCGTGAACTTTCGGATAATGATATAGCTTCTGTTGAAGATGTAGAAGCTATTGAAATATAAAGAAAACGTCTTCAAGAATTTATAAATAACTCAATTATTCATTTTTAAAATTTTCGTATTATGAAAACTAATGGTAAAGCAATGGGATTTGGTTTTAGTGTAGTTAATGCTGGACAGCGTAATGTAAGTGTTGAACCTCAAGTTATCGTAGTTTCTACTGAAGGTAATTTCCGTATTACTCCTCCGGTAAGTCGTGTTCTTGGAATTGGTCATGGTGACTATGTTATGTTCTTGAACAATGTCGATAACATTGATGCAGCTATTGCTGCTAAGGATGCTCAGGTTGTTGCTTTCTGTGAAGAGCAAGGTCTGGAAGTTGGTTCTCCTGAAGCTGCTATTGCCATTCATAGGGCTTTCGATATGTGGGCGATTGCTAAAGGTATTGTTGAATATGATACCAAAGGTAATCAGAAGACTTCTACTGAACGTCTGACTAAGAACGATAAGATTAAGTTTGTTTCTCAGAACTTTGCAGATATGCTTGAACAAGCTATGCAGCAAGCTGACGACGAAACTAAAGAAGCTCTTTCTCGTGACGGTATTACTAAAGAGGAACAGATTGATATTCTTTCTGCTTTCGTTACTCCTCGTGAATTGCCGAAATATAAAGGTTCTAAAGCTGCAAATCCTGCTGGTCTTACAGGTGCTGGAACTTCTCTGACTTTCACCGATTCTAATGTTTGGAAGCAACTGAAAGCTGATATGGGTGATACAGCTACTGAACTTAATCGTGTGTTCGATGTTGATGTCGAAAATATTCAGGATATTGTTCTGAGCGATGGTTATAAGGAAGTAACTGTTAAAGCTATCGTTCTCGGTGAATACAGCGACAAAGAGCCTGCTCGTATCGGTAAAGGTGGTTCTGAAGAGTAATCTATTCTTTCTCCTGTAATTTAAAGTCGGGAATGTAATCTTGATGATTATATTCTCGACTTTTATTGTATAATTAAACGTTTAATTAAAATTAATGTCATTATGGTAAAAGAAAACAAAAATGTAGCTACTGGCGCGGTAGCTGCTGAAGCTCCGGTTGAAACTAAGAAAGTTAGTAGAAGAGGTATCGGTTCCGCTCGTGGTACTACTCGTCTTAAATTTAGTCATGAACAAGCTAAACAAAATGGTTTGTTCTTAGGTCATCTTGATAGTGTTGTTGTTAGCATGATTCAGATTGGCGAAGATAAGACTGGTATGCCGTCATTTAACGGTCTTGAAATACCTAAACTTACTATTACATTTGCTTCTAATGAAGAAGAAGTAAACAAGCGTCATTACCAACCTTTGACATTTACTGCTGTTGAAAGTAATGCCAATACTATTCCTGGCGGTAAAGAAGAATGGAAAGTTAATTCTGTATTTGATTGGTTGAAACATATTCTTAATGTTTTCGTTCTTAAAGGTCGTGAACTAACAGAAGAAGAAGAAGCAGCTTTGTCTTTGTCTTATGAAGACTTTGATGAACAAGGTGAATATTCTCCTGTTGAACCTGAAGTTGTTATTGCCGGTTGGAAGACTCTCTTTGAGAACTTTGAGAATATTATGAATAGAGGTCGTGAGGGTCAGCCTTATTTCAAAACTAAGGATGGAAAGAATGTTGCTCTTTGGCTTAAAATGCTTCGTTATATTAAGACTCCTAAGAAAGGTTGGCAGCCTGTTAATAACGGAGATTTGTCTTTCCCGTCTTTTGTTGGAGAAGGTTGTGTTGAAATCTATAAACAAAATACTCCTCCCTCTATCCGCATTGATAGTGTTAAAGAAGCTATTATTCCGATGAATGTTGAAAAGGCTAAAGCTCCTAATATGCCTACTCCTGGTGCTGGTGCTATGGCTGCTGGTATGGGTGGCGTTCCTGTTGTAGACCCTATGATAGATGGTGGAAATTTCGCAGGTATTGCTACTGAAGCAGCCGACGACATGCCGTTTTAGCATTTATTAACAATCTTAACAGTTTTTTCATTGTTGGGATACGCCGTTTTAAGACTGAAAGTAGTAATACTTTCAGTCTTTTTTTTTATATTTATAAATAACTTATTTTATATATGGAAAATTGTAAGATTGATTTTAGTAATGCTCGTAAGAAATTTGATTATTGTAATAGTAATCGAATTTGTTCTGTTGAAAATTGTAATAATCCTGCTTTTTGTAAAGGATATTGTACTAAACATTATGCTCAAATTCAACATCATGGAAAAATTATTAATACTATATTTGATAAAAATGAAATAATAGAACATGATGATTATGCTGAAATAATAGTTAAAGATAAAAAAGGTGATACTAAAGGAATTGCTATTATTGATTTAGACGATGCAAGTCGTTGTAAACGATTTAAATGGGGTATGTATGCTAATGGATATTTTTATGGTAATATTAATAAATCTCTTCGTATAAGACTTCACAGATATATTATGAATGTATCTGCTTATGACGGAAATACTGTTGTAGACCATATAGATAGAAATCCTGCTAATAATAGAAAAAATAATCTTAGAATAGTAACTCCTTCTGAAAATAATAAAAATAGAGAATCTCATTATTCTAAAACTATTAATACTGATAATGATAATATTTATTTTGATAAAAAACATAAAACTTATTATGGTAGATATAGTTTTAAAGGTACTACTTATAATACTCATTATTATAAAAATAGAGAAGATGCTTTAAATGAAATGAATAATATTAAACGTAAACTAATGAAAGAAATAAATATTAGTTTTACTTTTAATAAATAACTTATTGTAATGGGTAGAAACATTAATTCTTCTAAACTTACTAAACAACTTATTCTAAGTAAGGTTAGTCAAGTTACTATATTTAGTACTTATCTTAATCTATCAGATAAACTTGTACAGTATTGTATTGATACTGGGGAATTAATATGTTCTCCTATAAGAGATGATATTCATCCTACTTGTGGTTTTAGATATGATAGTAAAGGTAAACTAAAGTTTAGAGATTTTGCTGGATATTTTTGGGGAGATTGTTTTGATGTTGTTGCTCTTATTATGGGAAGTATTTATAATAAACAATACGATATTAGTAATCGTGAAGATTTTGTTAAAGTACTTCGTCATATAACTTTTACTTTTAAAGATATTTTTTATGGTCAAGAAAAAGACATAAATCTTATTAATGAAATTAATACTGGAATTGTAGCTATTAAACATAAAAAGCCAAATATAGAACTTGTAGTTAGAGATTGGAACGAATATGATAAAGAATATTGGGGTCGTTTCGGTGTTCCATTACAATTTCTTAATATTAATTTCATTTATCCTGTTGAGCAATATTATATTAACAGAAAAATTAATCCTGAGCCTAAGTATTTTTATCGTACTAATGACCCTTGTTATGGTTATTGTCTTGGTCAAGATAGGTCTGGTATTTATAATATCAAACTTTATTTTCCTAATAGGGATAAAGCGGTTACTCGATTTATAACTAATTGTAATCATCTTGAAGGCATTTATAATCTTGATAAAACAGATTATGATATTATTGTTATAACTAAGTCTACAAAAGATAGAGTTAGTTTAGGAGCGGCTATATTACACATAACTTCCCTCTACGGGGGAGTAGACAAAAAAGTTGGTGTAATTAATATACCACACGAAACTTATAAACTTCGTCAAAACGAATTTGATTGGCTAAGAGGAAAACTTTCTGATGGAGGTAAAATTGTTTCTCTTATGGATAATGATACTACTGGTAAGCATGAAGCTATTTGGCTTAGAAACAATTATCGAATTATTCCTCTTCTTATTCCTAATTCTTATTGCTGTAAAGATTTTGCTGAACTTGTTTCAAAGCATAGATTTGATGAAGTTGTTAATCTGATTAAACAAACAATTAATTATATATCTAATTATGAAAGAAAAGATAATAAACCTACTTGGGATACGACCGGATGGAGTAACGATTTGCCGTATTGATACTATTAAGAAATATCCTATCCCTGTCGTTATGGAACCAATTACTGAAGAACAAGAACTTCGTATTGATAAATCTGCTAAGTATTATGGTGCTATTCAATTTGAAAGAAAAGATGGTGTTATAGTTGCAGCTAAAGATATATATCTTTATGGAGAAGTTGATTTCAACAATGATGATGACCTTGATTTAATAGAAAGGTTTAAACTTATTGATGAAGACGGTAATTGGATTTATTCTAATTTCAATTACGAGAAAGGTAATTTTACTACTATTGACGGTGTTGCTAAAGGTGCTCCTACTTGGAATTTGATTAATTGGTTTAAATATTGCCATGTTCTTATAGGTAAGCCTCAACGAATTATCGTATATAAACGTAAATGATATATTATGTCTAACGACGATTATATTGATGTGTTTGAAGACGATTGGTTCGGAGTATGTAGATATGAAGTTGGTATTATTGTTAATAATAATAGAGATACTATATGTGCTACTAATGATTTAGAAACAGCTAATAATTTTTATGAAGCTGCTATAAAGAAATATAGTCCTGCCGATGATACTAATCATACTATTATATTTCTCTATGATTATGACAAAAATACTAATATAAACTATTACGATAATGAGTCGGAACATTCTTAGTCTAACATATCATAATCCTATAAGTACTTCTGATGATGTACTTAATATTGATTATCCTGATATAGATTATATGGAATTTAAAAGAACTCATGAGTATGATACTGATGATGATATTTGTAAAATTCTTGATAATCTTATTAAAGATTTAAATTGTACTATTGAGTATTCTTGTGGCAGACCTATGATGACTACTAATTTTAATTATAAAGCTTGTATGTCTGACTATTATAGATATTTACTTAAACTTACTAATCAATTACTATATAATGAATATATTGATAAACTTATTCAAAGACATATAGATAATATTATTTTTGAATATGAACATCCTTATATTCCTCCTACTAAGAATAAGAAAGAAAATAAAAAGAAGAAAAAACTTCCTCCTAATGTTTATGTTCGTTATGTTACTCATGATATGTTTACTGGAGAAGTAGTATATCAGTATATTAATGCTCGAACAGGGGATGAAGTTAGTTCTTCTAATCCTGACTTACTTGCAGAACTTAATGCTCCTAAAAAGAAAGAACGTAAAAAGTCTATTAAGATTAAGTCTGCTGGAGTTCCTATTAGTGCTATGACATTTAGTTTTAAAAAGAAATAATATTATGGGTTCTGAATATGATGGACTTTCTGGATTTAGTTTTGGAAGTCTTAGTTTTTGGATTGTCGTTAATGTGATAGCTTTTATAGTTATTGCTATTATAGTTAATATTTCAGATAATAAATAATATAATATGTATCCTTTTAATTATCGATTTTCTCTGTATAGACGTAATAATTTTGGTCAGCCTTGCGTGTGGATTGCAACACCATTTGATTCTATGTCTATTGAAGTGTATCATGGTATAGTTGGTAAAACTATTACTCGTGATATTATTCATACTCATAGAAAGCCGGAAGATGAAGTTAAATCGCGTATTGCTGCAAAACGTAAAGCTGGTTATAAACTTCTGAGTGAGCTAAAAGATAACACTACTCTGCCCGTAGAGGGAGAACTATTGTCTTATCTATCTGCTTATTTGCCTGCTTATCGTACTACTGCTGATGGAAGTCTTCTTCCTATGCTTGCTAAAGTTTATGATAATGTAAATAACAAACTATTTAATAAAGTTCCTTATTATCTTGGTCAATGGAAGATTAATGGTCTTAGATGTTTTATTAGTGCTTATATTAATAGTGGTAATATGTTTAAACCTATTGGTCTAAAGTTTCAAAGTCGAGAGGGAACTTATTGGAATAGTCTAAGTTATCTTGAAGATTATCTTCTTTCTGTTCTTGATAATAAACTTCTTGAACGAATGGTTGATGAAAATTACATTCTTGATGGAGAAGTATATCTTCCGGGTCATACAGTTAATGAGATTAATCATTTTGTTAAAGACCCTAAGTGTGCTGAAAATAAACTTCTTCAATATTGGTGCTATGATATTGCAATAGAAGATACTATGCAAGATGAGAGAATGAATTTTCTTCTTTCTCGTCAAGGTAATTGTGTTAAAACATTTACTTCTAAAGAAGCTCATTTAAATAATAAAGACCGTCTTATTGTTCTTCCTAATTTAGACATCAATGACAATGATACTGCCGTTCGTTGTAGAGATACTTATATAGCATTAGGATTTGAAGGACTTATTATGCGTAAACCCGATGCTGAATATCAATATGGCAAACGTAATCAAAGCATGATTAAGTTTAAAGCTGTTACTGATGGTAAATTCAAAATTGTTGATATTTATCCTGAAGGAGTTAAACGTCCAGATATTCCTCTGTTATTATGTCGTAATGATGTAAATGATGCTACTTTTGAATGTCATTTGAGCGAAACTCTTGATTTCCAAAGAGAAGTTCTTAAGAATAAAGAGCAATTTATTGGTAAAGTTTTATTTATTACTTATGGTGAACGTAGTGGTGTAAATGATGTACCATTTCATATTAAACAAGTTCATTTACTTTAATATATGATTGTCCAATATGAGTTAGTTGCTCCTGTTACTGATAGAAAAAGTCCTTATCTTGACGGTAAGGGCTTTTTTATTTGTCCTGCTATTAAGAAAGTATATAAATATTATGTTGAAGTTAAGAGATATAATCCTAATACTCTATGTTATGAATATTTTCTTTTACTTAGTAATAAAAAGTTTGATGCTCAATGTAGAAAATGTAGAGTAGATGATTATGGTCGTCTTAAAGCTATACTACATAATGAAGTTAAACAATATGTTATTGCTGAAACTGCTGCTCGTGGTAATGTTCGATTTGAATATGTCGAAAGTGATAGCCTGTGTGATGTGTGGCAGATACTCTAAAACAGCTATTTTTAGCTATGTAATGCAATGAATGTAGTTCGGTGATTAACTGTATTGATTTAGCATACTTAGCTAAAAATAGCTTAAATAATAATTAATATTTTTCTGAAAATAAATTAGTTATTCTAACATAATATTACTATATTTTAATATGAAGAATTTTGTTATAGGTATTGTTGGAGTTAAGAACTCTGGTAAAGATACAGTCGCAAGTATGATTAATTATATTTTTGCTGCCGGTGTTAGTAAAGCTAAATATCAAGATTGGCTTTTTAAAAGACATATTTCTGATGCCGGTCTTAAAGATAGAATTATTCATTTTGCTGACCCTCTAAAAGACATTCTTTCTATTCTTTATAATATTCCTCGTAAATATTTTGATGATAGAAAGTATAAAGATGAGCTTTGGTATTGTTTTAATACTAATGATTTTATTGAAAATGCTAATCAACGACCCGGAAACGAGGTTACTATTGTGCATATTGATACTCTTAAATCTTTTAGTCTTAATACGTATCTTAAAGTTAATAGCGATAAGTTAGTTTGTATTAAACTTCGTTCTCTTTTGCAATATTTTGGAACAGAGGTTTGTCGCAATAAACTTGATGATAATATTTGGATTAAATGTGCTATTAATAAAATTGTAGATAAAGCTGAAAGTAGAAGGCTTTGTATTGTTCCTGATGTTAGATTTGCTAATGAAGCTGATGCGTTACGAATTAGTAATGATTCCCTCTACGGGGGAGTTATTGAAGTAAGACGCAATGATGCTGGAGATACTGATAATCATGATAGTGAAACTATTGATTTCGGTGTTGATGAAGTTATTGAAAATAACGGTACTAAAATGGCTTTATTCTATAAAGTTCTTAGTTATGTAGAATTTATTGTTAATAAGAAATAAGATATGAAAATTATTCAGCCTAAAGTTGAACTTTGGAGACAAGGTGAAGATGTTAAAGCTCATGTTGCTCGTTGTGCAAGAATATGTTATAAACGAGAAACTGGTAATGATGAAGCTACTTTTATGAGACTTATTAATAGTCAACATTGGAGTATGTTTCGTCATGAAACTGTATATGCTATGATTCCTAAAACAGCTTGGCAAGGTGCTTTTGGAATGGCTATTAATAAATATACAGAAAGTCCTTATATTAAGTGGATTACTTGTGATGATTATATATATGTAGCTACTAACGGTAATTTTATGTTAGATAGAGAAAAAGATAATCCTGTTTTATGGAAATATATTCATAATAATAGAGTTAGCGAAGTTGAATTTAATTCTTGTCAAGCTGCTTTTGAAAATCTTGCTCGTTGGACATTTTGTGTTGATACTCAAATTAGTACTTCTCGTGAATTAAATCGCGTTAGTCCTAATAACATTGCCGAACAATCCACTCGTTATGTTTATGAAGACGGTACTATTTGTAAACCTCATTGGATGAGTGATGAAATTGTTGAACATTTTAATAAAGAACCTATATTTAATGAGTGGGTTAATAGAGATAAAAGACATCAAAAAGCATATTGTTATTTTAAATCTTGTAATGATTCTTTTATTAATTATAAAGTTCTTATTAGTGAATATGATATGAATCGTCAAGATGCTAGGGGTGTTCTTCCTATTGATACTGCTACTCGTTGCGTTTATACATATTCTATTCTCGAATGGCGTGCTATTCTTGATTTACGTTATTATGGTACTACTGGTACTCCTCATCCTAATGCTAAGATTATTGCTGGTATGATTAGACAAGAACTAATTAAACTTGGTTATGACTTTCGTTGAAGTTAAATTTGAATGTATTAATTGGTGGGGTAATGAAGTTTACCGTACTAAAAGTGGTACTCCTATTCTTCGTCTTCCAGAAGATGGTTGGTTTAGTATTGCAGACCCTTCTGATATTGATGGAGAACCTTGTTCTAAACTCAAAGCTGAGTGTATTAAAGTAGTTAAAGAATTTACTTAATATATTGTTAAACATTTAAATAATAAAGTTATAGATATTTTTAAAAATCTTTTCAGAAACTTTTTCACAAGTAATCAAAAAGGTAGAAACTATGAGGATAAAGCTCCTTATAAAGTTCAAGTTATGTATAAAGCTCTTACCGGCATGAATGTAGAATGTGCTGGTAGAGTATATCGTCTTCTTGTTCCTAAACGTCTTTATAAAAAGTATGCTGATGCTCAACATAGAGTAGATAAACATAAAGAATTAACTCCTATGGAGAGAACTCGTCTTTATGGATATCTTAATCCTAAATATCATTTTGCGGATTATCCTCGTAAACGTGTTCATTAAATGATTGATACTGGCGATTCTCCTATATTTTATTATAAAGATTATATAGGAGAATATTTTGATGTTCCAATAGGAGAACCTTTTTATTATGAAACTTATGATATTGTTAGTAATAACAAAGCTACTTTTAAGTTAGTTAAAACTCCTAATAAACATAAGTCTTGTAATTATTGTCCTCTTATAAAACATTTTTGTGGTGGAATTGAATGTTATTGTATTACTAAAAAAGTTTATTAAGTTATGAGTAAATATAGTTCTGTTAAATGTTTCTTTAGACTTCATCAATTTGAAGTTTATAAAGAACTTGAACTTACCAATGTTCGTAAAGACGTTATAGGAACAGTTATTGTTTCTCGTTGTGCTCATTGTGGTAAGATTAAATCTACTGAAGTTCGTACAGTTAATAATTATAGTATATGAAAAAGAGTAAAAGGTATGTAAAGAAGATGGAGAAGCGTCCTCTTATTAATAAGAAAGCTCTATCTTATGTTATAGCTCATAGCAATATTTGTCAACATGCTATTAAAGAACTTAAACTTGCCGGTTATGGTAATGGAAAAGGTGGTCCTAACGATTGGATGTATCAACAAGTTCTTGAAGCTGTTGCTGTGTTTGCTTCTCATGGTAATTCTGGTAGTTCTGCTCCGTGGGAAATAGATTTTGTTAAACGTCTTTGTAGTTGGGATATTATTTCTCCTCTTACTTTTAAGGATGATGAATGGCAGCAAATTAGTGGAGATGGTACTTCTCAAAATAAACGCAAAAGTTCTATATTTAAAGACCCTGATGGTTCTATTCATGATATAGATGCTTTTAGTAAAAAGCCTGTTGGCACTTATCGTTTTGATACTAAGGCTTGGGAAAAGAATGATAAAGGTATTACTTGGCATGGCGGATTGTTTGAACATAAAGATAATGTTCTTACAGGTCGTTACTTTGGTATATGTAATATTTGG
>ENA-OOXF01000014-OOXF01000014.1-human-gut-metagenome-genome-assembly--contig:-NODE-14-length-101265-cov-24.156575_pt1 | contig 101265 bp, 88 predicted proteins | sample MGYA00241586_ERZ501341 | MGnify/ENA primary metagenome ERZ501341 (study PRJEB25962, sample SAMEA2042985) | human gut metagenome | biome: human gut; feature: human-associated habitat; material: faeces... | reverse complement strand
AGCTGGGAGAGCATCTGCCTTACAAGCAGAGGGTCATAGGTTCGAGCCCTATAGGTCCCATAGATTATGGATGGATTCCCGAGTGGCCAAAGGGGGCAGACTGTAAATCTGTTGGCACCGCCTTCGAAGGTTCGAATCCTTCTCCATCCACTTAAATGCCGATGTGGCTCAATTGGCAGAGCAGCTGATTTGTAATCAGCAGGTTATCGGTTCGAGTCCGATCATCGGCTTTTAACATTTAATAACGCGGGGTGGAGCAGTCTGGAAGCTCGTCGGGCTCATAACCCGAAGGTCATAGGTTCAAATCCTGTCCCCGCTACTTATGCCCAGATAGCTCAGTTGGTAGAGCAGAGGACTGAAAATCCTCGTGTCGCTGGTTCGATTCCGGCTCTGGGCATGTTTTAATGCTAGGTTCTTCGAACGGCTGGTTAGAAAAAGCCTGGGCATGTTTTAATGCTAGGTTCTTCGAACGGCTGGTTCGAAAAAGCTTGGGCATGTTTTAATGCTAAACCAAGCATATAATTTAATATGGGGTATTAGCTCAGTCGGTAGAGCACTTGACTTTTAATCAAGTTGTCCGGGGTTCGAATCCCCGATGCCTCACTACTTTTTAAGAGCACTGTCAAAATGACAGTGCTTTTTTCGTATCAAAAATACATCACGGCTATCCTACACATTGTATGAAAAGAAGCGTGAAAACTCCACGCTATAGAGTATGTAGATTGTAAAAAGTATCTGCTACAATAAAGACAGTTAGAAAACTACAGCATGTTTCGGGGGATTCATGGACTGTACGTTTTGTCGGAAAGAAAACTTCAGGAGGTGTAGCAAATGATTATTATTGGCGAAAAGATCAATGGTTCGATTCCTTCCGTGGCAGAAGCAATCGCCAACAGAGACGCTGAATTTATCAAGGATCGTGCAAGAAAACAGGCAGAAGCGAATGCAACGTTTATTGACTGTTGTGCATCTGTTCCGGAAGAACAGGAAGTTGAAACTCTGAAATGGATGATCGACTGTATCCAGGAAGTAACAGATCTTCCAATTTCTGTAGACAGTCCCAGTGCAGATGTTCTGGCGCAGGCGTATAAATTCTGTAAAAGACCGGGACTTTTTAATTCTGTATCTGGTGAGGGAGATAAGATTGATAAGATCTTTCCAATTATGGCGCAGGAGGAAAATAAGGACTGGCAGGTTATTGCACTGTTAAGTGATGACAGTGGAATTCCGAAGAACGCAGCGGACAGACTTCGTGTATTCGATAAGATCATGGCAAAAGCCAAAGAGTACGGAATTTCGCCATCCAGGATCCACATTGACCCGCTGGTAGAGATGCTTTGTACATCTGAGAATGGAATTGAGACAAATATTGAAGTTATTTCTACTGTTCGTGAAAAATATCCTTCTATTCATATCACAGCAGCGATCAGTAATATTTCATTCAATCTTCCGGTTCGTAAGCTGATCAATCTTGGCTTTGTGGTACTGGCTATGAACGCCGGACTGGACAGTGGAATCCTTGATCCTACAAACAGAGATATGCTTGGACTGATCTATGCGACAGAAGCTCTTCTTGGAGAAGATGACTACTGTATGGAATATATCGGGGCATACAGAGAAGGTCTTATCGGACCAGTAAAAAAATAAAAAATGAACTTAAGGCAGTTTTGTCAGATTGCGGAGTCTGTCAGAAAATGCCTGAGGAACATACCGAAAATACAGTCAGGTACGGAAACAGACTGTATTTGGAAAAAAGACAAATGAGTGCAAATTAATTTCAGGAGGTAAAATCTTATGAGTAAAATGGATGAAGTTTTTGATCTGGTAGTGAGAGGAAAATCCAAACTGATCGCAGCAGCAGTACAGGAAGCCCTGGATGAGGGAAATGCAGCACCAGATGTTCTTGATAATATGATCAAGGCAATGGGCGTTGTTGGTGAGAAATTCAAAAATAATGAGATCTTTGTTCCGGAGATGCTGGTAGCGGCCAGAGCTATGAAAAAAGGTGTAGATGTTTTGAAACCACATCTTGCAGGTGGAAGCGCTGGTGTAGCAGGAAAGATGATCATCGGAACTGTAGCAGGAGATCTTCACGATATCGGTAAAAACCTGGTTGCCATGATGATTGAAAGTGCAGGATTTGAAGTAATTGACCTTGGCGTAGATGTTCCGGTAGAGAAATTTATTGAAGCAGTACGTGAGAATCCGGATGTTAAAGTAGTAGGTGTTTCCGCACTTCTGACAACAACCATGCCAGCTATGAAAGAAACCGTTGAAGCACTTAATAAAGAAGATTTCCGTAAAGACATCAAGATCATGGTCGGTGGAGCTCCGATCACTCCGGAATTCGCAGAAGAGATCGGTGCAGATGCTTATACAGCAGATGCAGCTTCCGCAGCGCAGGTTGCAAAATCACTTGCCGCATAAAGTAAACAGGCAAAAAGCGGGTATTCGCAATCCGCTTGATTAAGGAGAAACTGGTTTGTGCAGGAATCTCCGGTATAATAGCAGATCAAGATCCGCAGAAACTATAAAGATACGATAGTTTCTGCGGATTTTTTTCTAAGACTGTATTTGTAAGATGACAGGGGGTGGCAGATTTGAATACATACAGGGTGTTTTTTATAAAAGAAAAAACAGAAGTCACGGTGAAGGAAGGAACTACGGTACTGGAGGCTGAGCGAATCGCAGGTTTATCCCCGGATGCACCATGCGGAGGAGCCGGAAAATGTGGAAAATGCATGGTAAAAATAAACGGAGCTGTGGAAAAAGCCTGTCAGACAAAGATAACTGCAGATACTGAAGTAGAAACCCTTGAAAAAGAGTCTGAACACAGAATCCTTGTAAAAGGAACAGAGAGAGCCGTGACGTTTTCTCCGGAACTGGAAATTCTGGATATTGAAATCCCGCCATGTACAGTGGGGGAAAACAGTTCAGACTGGACAAGGCTTTGCGAGGCGATAAACAGCTGCCGGAAGAAAGACATCATTTTTCAGCCAAAACTGGAAATACTGCCTGCAATCAGCCGACTGATAAAAGAAAAAAATGGAAAAGCAAGAGCGATTGTCAGCGGGAACCAGATCCTGGATCTGAAAGAACAGGACGGCAGACCGGTACTGATGGCAGCTTTTGATATTGGGACAACAACGGTGGCAGGATATCTTCTGGATGGAAAAACAGGAGAGCAGCTGGCAACAGCAAGTGCATTAAATACACAGACAGAATATGGCGCAGATGTGATCATGAGAGCAAATTATTCGCTGGAGCACGGTACAGAAGAACTTTCCACATGTATCCGGGAGCTTTTAAGAAAATTGATCGGTACACTTTGTGAAGCGGCGAAAAAATCTCCGGAGGATATTTATCAGGTCAGTGTTGTGGGAAATACCTGCATGCATCATCTTTTCCTGGGAATTGTACCGGATTCTCTGGTTCATGCACCGTATAATCCGGCCATCAGTCAGGGGCTGATGTTTCCGGCAGAAAAATTCCATCTTGGTATTCACCCGGGAGGACAGTTGGTAGCTTTACCTGTTATTGCAGGTTTTGTGGGGGCAGATACTGTAGCATGTCTTCTGGCTGTGAATCTTGAAGAAGAGAAAAAGATGACGCTGATGATCGACATTGGAACAAACGGAGAAATTGTTCTTGGAAATGAGAAACGCCGTATTGCATGTTCTACTGCGGCAGGGCCGGCTTTTGAGGGAGCTAAGATTGCCTGTGGAATGCGGGGCGCAGATGGTGCGATTGAACATGCACATCTGGTGGATGGAAAACTGGAATGTAAGGTAATCGGCGGAGGCAGACCAACGGGAATCTGCGGTTCCGGTCTGATCGATATCATAGCATGTCTTCTGGATGCGGGGGTGATCGATGAAAGCGGAAAGCTGCTGGAAAATCCGCGGGTGGTTCAGATCGATGAAAATACAAAGAAAGCATATCTTCTGGCTGATCCGTTGGAATCCGGGGATGGAAAACCGGTATATTTAAGCCAGAAAGATATTCGGGAAGTACAGCTGGCGAAAGGGGCCATTGCTGCAGGAATTGCTCTTCTGGCAGAACAGATGGGGATTACTCTGGAACAGGTGGAGCAGGTTTATATAGCAGGAGCTTTTGGAAATTATATGGACCCGGCGGGAGCATGCAGGATCGGAATGCTTCCTGGTATTCTTAAGGATCGGATCATTCCGGTTGGAAATGCGGCCGGTGAAGGCGCAAAGCTTGCACTTCTGAATAAAGAAGAACTGAAACGGGCAGAGCGGCTTGCACGTCATACGGAATTTCTGGAGCTTGCGGCATTACCTGAATTTCAGGATCAGTTTGTAGATGAGCTGGAATTTCCTGAGATATAAAATCCACCAGAACTGAAACTGAATCGAAAAGCATGGGGAGGAAAACATTATGGAGCTGGAAGAATTAAAAAAAATCGGAAACAGCATAGGATTTTTTAAAGTAGAAGAACTGAATATAGATAAGATTAAACTTCTTCCGGAGGTGCGCCAGATGTGCAGCACGGATAAATGCCATATGTACGGACGCAACTGGAGTTGCCCGCCTGCCTGTGGAACACTGGAAGAATGTGCGGCAGATATTTCCGGTTATAAAAAAGGAATCATTGTGCAGACAAAAGGGGAACTGGAAGATGAATTTGACGGAGAAGGAATGATGGAGACGGAAGCGCTTCATAAAGAACACTTTATAAAGATGCATGACCGTCTGAAAAAAGAATTTCCAAAACTTCTTTCCCTTGGGGCCGGATGCTGTACCAGATGTGCGAAATGCAGCTACCCGGATGCACCCTGCCGATTTCCGGAGAAACGTTTTTCGTCGATGGAAGCATATGGAATGCTGGTAACACAGGTCTGTCAGGACAGCGGGATCGAATATTATTACGGACCTGGAACGATCACTTATACCAGCTGTTTTTTCCTGGAATAAAAGTCTTTATGAGGAGAAAGTCCCAACCGGCCAGCAGTTCTGTCATATGCAGAAAAAATTTCCGGTTCTATTTCTGCGAAAGGCTTACATAGGCTTTTGGTAGCTGTATAGCTGTGGGAAACGCGCATTCCCGGTTCTGTACATTACAGAAATCTGTGGTGGATGGAATGAAATCAGTGATCAGAAACCTGAGAACAAAGTCTTTTTTGGAAAGGCGGGATTTTATGGTATATGAAAGGCTGGGAATTAAAAAAGTATGGGATGGAAAGAAAGAATACCGTTCTGAGAAAAATCCGGAGAAAAAAGAAGAAAAATCAGGCAGATATACGGAAATATTGCAGATTTTTCATATGACGGTAATGATCCTGGGAATCTTTATGGAAAAAATCTCCCGTGTACAGGCTATGGGAGGAAAACGGGCAGGAATCTTTGCAGCGTATGCAGCAGCTGGCAAAGGAAGCTGGATATGCAGAAACAAAGTGCGTTATATCGTGAATAAGAACGGAAGCGGACATGCAGTGGCGGCAGTTGCAGGCGGAAATAATGGGATGGGAAGAAGGGCCGGAGAATCAGGATTTTACCCCAGACAGGCTAGATCTCCCGGAAAACGAACTGCAGGAAATAAATACCGGGACAGGCGGCTGCTTATAGACTTCCCGGAAATATCAACAGTCCTGGAGGTTCAAAAAAGAAATGGCTGTTATGCGTATCGGGGCTGCGAAAAGCAATAAACAGTAGATGGAGATTTTATAAAAAATGCACCGTGATCGAGCAGATCTCGCTATTTGTGGCAGTACGCATATTCGGGCCCCATATGCCTGCGCCGGAGGTAACGATGTTGTGCATGGTTCCTTTTTTCAGGTAACCGCAGGAATTTTCCCAGACCAGGCCGGTGATGATGTTCAGAGGGAACAGCTGGCCGTCATGAGTATGACCACAGAGATCAAGGTCTGCGCCTGCGGCTGCCACTTCATTCAACTGACCAGGCTGATGATCTATAAAAATAATGGGGAGTGTTTTGTCAAGGGAGGCTGTAAGCTGGTCAGGTTCCTTCCGTGTGTCGGACATTTTGCGGCAGCGGGACGGATCTTTGCGGCCTGTCAGATAGAACCGGTCATCAATGAGAAGCGTTTCATCATTGAGTAGCCGGATATTGGCGGATTTCAGAAAATCCCACATTCTGGGATCGTCATAATCTTCTTTCGCATTACGGAAAGTAAAACCGGCCAGAATCGGTTCGCTGAGATCATGGTTGCCCCAGCAGGCATAAACTCCGTATCTGGATTTCAGCGAACGAAGAATGGCCGCCGTTTTTTGGGGATCTTTGATCCCCTCATATTCGTTGTCAAAAATATCACCGGCAATGCAGATCAGATCCGGATCTTCGGCGTTGATCTTTTTTACAAGAAGTTCGGCATGTTTTTCCCCGATGCTGTATCCGAAATGAATATCTGCAAGCAGGACGATTTTCAGAGAATCCATTCCCTTCACCTGCTTGTCTACTTTCACATCATAAGTTTTTGTCTTAATATTCCACTGGTTTAAAATTCCATAGAGACTGATACCAATGATCAGAAGTGTACAGACTACGCCCGTGATCACGAAGGCTTTCCGGGAGTACAGCCAGGCCGGGTGAAACGTGTGCTTCAGGATCAGTCTGCAGAGATCAGTAGTTACGATCACGATCAGGATGTAAAGAAACGTTCCCTGAAAATAATTGGCTGTATTTTTCAGGAAACGATGGATTTCAGGCGGCTTCCGGATAAGAAAACAGGTCAGAAGAGAAGTGGACAGAAAAATATAAACACCCACAAAACATACCCGGAACGCAAAGGTCTGGAAAAAATGAGTGCATGCACCCATCCACAGGATCATCCAGCGGACGATATAAATATTGATGAGGATATATAGTGGTGCGAGAAAGATGGCAAGCATGATATGAGATACCTCCATAAAAAATTTCAGTTAAATATTTTATCCGCCTGATCAGAGAATTTAACCAAATCAAGTAAGTCCCCTGCGGGGTTGCGAAAAGCAATAAGCAGTGGGTGGGGACTTGCTTGTATCAGGAAGAGTGCAAGCTCCTCCTGATAAACTGCGGAGCAGTTATTTGGTGTAGAGCTACGTAGCGAAGCGGATTGCGAATATTCGCTTGAATGGATGGTGAGTAAGGTCTGATTACTGCAGATCCCCTTCGAATTGATATAGTATACAGCAAATAATAATTTTTTGCAAAAGAACATATATTAGGAAAAAGAACGCTTATGGTGTTTTTATGAAAAAATATGCGCTTCTTCGATATTGTCTGGTGTTTCTGGCAATTGTTCTTCCTTATTTTACGGCAGCGGCTTTTCACGGGACGGAGATGGTCCTGGCAGAGAGGAAGCCTGATATGGAAGAATATCTTCCCATCCTTGTTTTTTCACAGATTTCCCCGGATATGAAAAAAGAAACCATAAAAGCGCAGACTGTGATCGCACGGTCGAATATTCAGAGGCGGATCGGGGAGGGAAAAAATCTTGCGGAGATCCTCTGGGAAAACAGAAATACTGGAGAAGTCTGGAGATATTTTTTTACAGAAAAAAATCAAATCTATCAGCAGTCAGCGAAAGAGACGGGAGGGAAGGTACTGACATATGAGGGAAAAGTAAAGCTGACACCCTGGCATAAGATCAGCGCGGGGAAAACACGTAGCGGAGCGGAGGCTTTTCATGATGAGGCGTATACATATCTGAAACCGGCAGATAGCAGCGGGGACAAAAAATCTCCGGATTATATGAAAGTTGTGGAAATTCCGGCGGGTCAGTTTTCCGGAGAGCTGAAGATCAAAAAGCGGGATAGTGCCGGTTATGTGACGGAGCTTATGGTTGGGAAAACTCTGGTGGAAGGAGAAAGTTTTGCGGCGGGAATGGGGCTGGAATCGGCGAATTTCAGCTTGCAGAAAAAGAACGATACTTATTATCTGCGGGTGCGTGGCATCGGCCACGGTGTTGGTTTTTCTCAGTTCGGCGGAAATGAGATGGCGAAAAACGGAAGCAATGCGGAGGAGATCCTGAAAAAATATTTTCCGGATATGGAATTAAGAGTTGAGAATCCGGAGAATTAAAGGAAGTCGAGAGGATATTCCTGATTCGATTAAGCAGCAAAAGAAATGTATTATTATGAAAGAAAAATATTCAGAAAGTGAATAGACAGCCATATTCTGGACACTCTATAGATACAGAAATAGTGACTGGAAATGGTAGCAGAGTGAAATGAAGATATCCGCTTTACTGCTTTTTCCGTTGCTGAAAATGAACATATCAGACAGAGGTGGAAAGAATATGAAAAGTAAAATCGTGAGAGGCATTATCAACGGCGGAGTTTTGGCAGCAGTGGCTGCACTTGGAATTACCGTTTATCAGCTGGGGACAAAACCTATTGTAGAAAATTCCCAGGAGGAAAATTCTGTACAGATGGAAGAAGAACTTTCGGATGGGGAAAACGCAGAGGACGCGGCAGTTACCGGAAATGGCTGGGAAGATGTGGCGCAGGATGAGATGACCGATGGAGCAGCCGGAGATGAAACAGGTCTGTCAGGTGCTTCGGAAAATGGGGCAGATGCAGACGGTGTAACCGGAAGTATCCGTGAGACTGCAGGAAGCGGTGCAGCTGAAAATGAGGGAACAGCAGGAACAGACGGTAATACAATGGCAGATGTAAATAATGGGAGTGGTGCAGAGAATAAGAGTGTATCTGCGGCAGCAGGGGCAGAAAGTGCTGGCAATAGTACTGCTGGAATCGGAAATGCAGCAGATAACGCCAACGCCGGAAATGCAGCAAATAACGGAGCAGAGACTTCCTCCGCAGATACAGCCGAAACTTCCGCGGCCGGAATTGCGGCGCAGACCTTGAATTTTACAGAGGATTCCATTATGGAGTGGCCGGTGAGAGGAACGGTTCTTGTGGATTACAACATGAATGAAACCGTATATTATCCGACGTTGGATCAGTATCGGGTCAGCCCGGCTATTTCTCTGCAGGCAGTGGAAGATGCACCAGTGTATGCGGCGGCAGATGGTCAGGTGCTTTCCATTACACAGGATGCCTGCACAGGAACGACTGTGACCATGGAGCTTGGAAATGGCTATCAGGCGGTGTACGGACAGCTGAAGGATCTTACAGTGGCAGAAGGTGACACGGTAAAAGAAGGCGAAGTGATCGGAAATATCAGTGCACCGACCAAATATTATTCTGTGGAAGGCCCGAACCTTTATTTCGCAATGAGAAAAGACGGCACGCCGGTGGATCCGTTTGAGTATCTGGAGTGATGTGGCACGCCTGAGCAACAGGTAAACTGAAACGGCAGGAAGCTGAGACGGCAGAAAAACTGAAACAGCAGATATGATCGATCGGTAATGATCGCTGAAACGGATACAGTAGAATATCCTTTTTAGAGAAATTGGTTATAGCGGAAAACGTTGCAGATGAAAGTAAAACATGCGGGATGCGAGTCACTGGCATCCCGTATACAACAGAATAACTGCGAAACAATAGAAAAGCATCTTTTTTACCGGAAAGAAAACGTGTATAATCTATCTATAAATATCTGTAAAACGACGGAAAATGACAGACTTAACAGGACAGAAGAAGAGGTACATAGGTCATGAATATTAATGAAATAGCCAGACTTGCCGGAGTTTCCAGAGCTACGGTATCCAGATATCTGAACAACGGATATGTAAGCAGTGAAAAAAAAGAAGTCATCCGCAAGGTGATCCAGGAGACCGGATATCAGCCATCCTCCCAGGCACAGACATTGCGGACAAAAAAAACGAGTCTCATCGGTGTTATTCTTCCAAAGATCAATTCCGATACCATAAGCCGTGAGGTGGCGGGGATCAGTGACATTCTCACACGGAGAGGTTACCAGCTGATCCTCGCCAATACCAACAACGATGTGGAAGAAGAGCTGAAATATCTTTCTCTGTTTAAAGAACGCCAGGTGGACGGAGTGGTTTTTATTGCCACCATGTTTACCAGAAAGCATAAACAGATGCTGAAGGATTATAAGGTGCCGATCGTGCTTCTGGGACAGCATCTGGATGGATATCCCTGCATTTATCAGGATGATTATAAGGCAGCTTTTATGGTGACAGAGAAGCTTGCAAAGAAAGGAAAAAAGTTCGCTTACATTGGTGTCACAGATAAAGACGAGGCAGTTGGTGCACGCCGTAAAAAAGGTTTTATGGATGCGCTTCATAAGGGAAAGCTTGAGATCCTTCCGGAGAAGATGAAAACAGGAAGCTTCACCATGGATTCCGGCTATGAGATGGCGAAGGAACTTTTTGAGGAGGATCCATCCATTGATTCTCTGGTATGTGCCACAGATACCATGGCAGTTGGTGCCATGACTTATCTGAAGGAGATCGGACTTCGAATTCCCGATGATGTGCAGATCGCAGGGATCGGTGACGGTGTTCCGGGTAAGATCGTGGAACCGAAGCTTACCACGGTACATTTTTATTATAAGACCAGTGGAATGGAGGCGGCAGCCATGCTGGCGGATCTTATTGAGAACGATACCGGAATCAGCAAGGAAATCAAAATGGGATGTGAACTTGTGGAACGGGAATCTCACAGGTAGCAGAGAATATTCCCGCAGACAGAGGATAAAAATTATAAGTTATTGCGGAACAGGGGCAGATCTTTTGGGAGAAAAAGACCTGCTCTTTTTTGGCGGGTTTATGTGTTATGGCTGGGCAAGCACAGAAAAAGACCAGATTTTTTTGAGATGTCCTGACCGGCTTGTTTGTCTTGCGTATGTTCTTATGGAATATGTACAATTTTGACCGGAGAAATTTGTGAGATGTTGCGGATTTACAAATGAGAAGGCAGTGGTTATAATACAATCAAGATGTGAGAACGATTCCATATTAGAACACATAAAAAACATGAAAAACAAGCAAAGAAATGACTGAAAAACTTATAAATACCAAGGCATTAGGAAAAACAGACATTTTAAAAATAGAAATAAATATGGAATCAATCTCATAAAAGAAACAAAAGGATCAGAAATCATTAACTTCCGGAAAAACAGAAAGAACAGACACAGCTGATCCGAAGAAATCAGTTTTGCAAAAAAAGGGAAAGCAAAAAGAGTCTACTGCCCGCAGGAAGGACAGTAAAAGAAAAGGAGGACGGACATGGATTACAGAAAGACCGCACAGGAAATCTATGATCATGTAGGAAAGAAAGCAAACATAATTTCCGCAGCACACTGTGCAACAAGACTTCGTCTGGTCATTGCGGATAATGACAAGGCAGACAAGGAATATGTAGAGAACATCGACGGTGTGAAGGGTGTATTCTTCGCACAGGGACAGATGCAGATCATCCTGGGAACAGGAGTTGTAAACAAGGTTTACGATGAATTTATTCAGATTGCCGGAGTTTCCGAGAGCAGCAAGGATGAGCTGAAGAAGGTGGCAGCTTCCAAGGCAAACCCGGCACAGCGGCTGATCAAGACACTGGGAGATATTTTTGTCCCCATCATTCCGGCTATCGTAGCCAGCGGATTCCTGATGGGAATCATGGAAGCTCTGAACTTCATGGTAAACAATGGCTTCCTGAATATCAATACCAGTGGTTCTATTTATGTGTTTGCCCAGCTTTTCAGTAATACGGCGTATACATTTCTGCCGATCCTGATCGCTTACAGCGGCGCGAAGGTATTCGGAGCCAATCCTTATCTGGGAGCGGTCATCGGTATGATCATGATCCATCCCAATCTGCAGAATGCCTGGACTGTGGCTACAGAAGGTGTGCAGGCAACACAGAAAGTATGGTTCGGACTTTATTCGATTGACATGGTTGGATATCAGGGACATGTAATCCCGGTTATCATTGCAGTATGGGTACTGGCACAGATCGAGAAGAGACTTCATAAAGTTGTACCAGCAATGTTCGACCTTTTTGTAACACCTCTTGTTAGTGTTTTTGTAACCGGTTATCTTACACTTTCCATTATCGGACCGATCTTTGTTGCCGTTGAGAACGGACTTCTGGATGGAATCCAGTGGCTGATTGCCCTGCCGTTTGGAATCGGAAGCTTTATCATGGGTGCTTTTTATGCGCCGACAGTTGTTGCAGGTGTTCATCATATGTATACCATTATTGACCTTGGTCAGATTGCTAAATTTGGCGTTACCTACTGGCTGCCTCTTGCATCTGCAGCCAACGTGGCACAGGGTGGTGCGGCTCTTGCCGTAGGTCTGAAATCCAAAAACCAGAAGATCAAATCCATGGCTGTTCCGTCTGCTTTAAGCGCATGTATGGGAATCACAGAGCCGGCGATCTTCGGCGTAAACCTCCGTTTCGGAAAGCCGTTTATCATGGGCTGCCTCGGCGGTGCATGCGGAGCGCTTTTTGCCTCCATTACAAATCTTGGTGCTACAGGAACAGGTGTTACCGGTATCTTCGGAATCCTGCTGTGCCTGAATAACCCGGTTGCTTATATCATAATGTTTGTCATCGCGTTCGGTGTGGCTTTTGTGCTCACCTGGATGATCGGATATAAGGACGAGGTACAGGAAACAGCTGAAAAAAATATCGAAACAGAGAAAAAAGCAGATGCTCCGGCAGAAATTGCTCAGGAGAAGCCAGCAGAGGAGAAAACATCTGAGACCGGCGCACAGACCCTCTACAGCCCGCTTGAGGGAACCGCGATCCCGCTTTCAGAAGTAAAAGATGCGACTTTTGCATCAGAAGTCCTTGGAAAAGGCATGGCAGTGATTCCGTCCAAAGGTGAGGTAAAAGCACCTTGCGACGCTACCGTTTCTACAATTTTTGACACAAAACACGCAATCGGTCTTGCAACAGAAAGCGGCCTGGAACTGCTGATCCACATCGGCGTTGACACCGTTGAGCTTGGCGGAAAATTCTACACCGCACATGTAAAAGACGGCGACGAAGTGAAAAAAGGCCAGACGCTGATCACATTTGATATGGATGCCATCAAGGCAGCAGGTTACGATGTGACCACACCGCTGATCGTAACCAATACTGATGATTATGAAGAAGTAAAAATGCTTGCAGAAGGAACCGTAAATAACAGTTCTGAAGTACTGGAGGTAAAATAAATGAGTTCTCTGACAAAAGTGCTTGCGGAGGAAGTTCGAAAAATCGAGGAAACGGCAGCAGTGGGAAGGGCAATGCAGACAAACCGTCTGACCCATCACCTGATGCCGCCCACCGGATGGCTCAACGATCCAAACGGATTATGCTGGTATAAAGGAAGATATCACGTGTTTTTCCAGTATTCTCCATTTGAGTCCAACGGTGGACTGAAATTCTGGGGACATTATTCCAGCGAAGATATGATCAGCTGGAGATATGAAGGTGTTCCGCTTCTGCCGGACAGCATTTATGACTGTCATGGTGTTTACTCAGGCTCCGCCATTGCGGAAAAAGACAAGCTCCATCTTTTCTACACAGGAAACATCAAGATGGATGGAGATTATGATTATATCAATAACGGAAGGCAGTCCAGCACTCTCCATGTGGAGAGTGAGGACGGCGTTCATTTTGGAACAAAAGAAGTAGCCGTTTCCTGGGAGGATTATCCGAAGAATTACACATGCCACATCCGTGACCCGAAGGTCTGGAAAGATGGAGAGGAGTATCGCATGATCCTTGGCGGCCGTCAGAAAAGCGACCAGGGTGCCGTACTTTTTTATAAATCCGAAGACCTGAAAAACTGGAAATTCGACCATGAGCTGACCACAGAGAATGCTTTCGGATACATGTGGGAATGCCCGGATTATTTTACCCTTGAGGGACAGGAAGTACTTTCTGTATCTCCACAGGGACTGACAAGGGAAGAGTTCCGTTTCCAGAACATCTATCAGTCCGGATACTTTATCCTGAAGGACGGAAAGCCGGAGGAAAAAGATTTCCGGGAATGGGATCACGGTTTTGATTTCTATGCACCCCAGACATTCCAGGATGGAAAAGGCAGACGGATTCTCATCGGCTGGATGGGAATGCCGGATGCAGACGAGGAGTATGTAAATCCTACAGCGCAAAGTGAAGGATGGCAGCATTGCCTGACGGTTCCGAGAGAAGTTACGTATAAGAACGGAATGCTTTATCAGTATCCAGTGAAAGAACTGAACGGGCTGAGAGAGAATGGGACTTCCATCAGCGGTTCCAGCGTGGAGCTTCCGGTGAACGGACCATTTGATCTGGATATTCAGGTAAAAGGTGACCAGGGCAAGGTAAGTCTTGGGGAAAATCTTTTCCTGGAGTATCAGGGCGGAGATGTGATCTTAACTCTCTCCGAAACAGCCGGTGCCGGACGTAAAGTACGTAAAGCACATGTTCCATCCGGTAAAGTTGAAAGTCTCAGGATCCTTGCGGATACTACAGCTGTGGAGATCTATGTAAATGGCGGAGAAGTGGTTTTTTCCACCAGATATTATCCGGAAACGCAGGCGCAGGCTGTGAAAGTGGAAGCAGCGGATGTTGATGGAAAGATTTATGGGCTGAAGAATTATGTGATGGAGTAGGTCTTCTGCTTCGGAATTTTATCGAATCAACAGCGAAGCAGTTATTCGGAGTAGAGCTGCGTAGCGAATGCGGATTGCGAATATCCGCTTGACTATTCACAGAAATAAGAAATAAACGTATAATAAAGCAGGTGGGAAAATCCGCAGCCGGAATCCCAGCCTGCTTTATTTTTTGATGTAAGTGAAATACATGAACTGTGCCGGCTGCTTGAGTATAGAAGGACGGCTGCTGAAGAAATGTTGGTGGCTGTCTTTACATAGAAAGATGCTAGTTGACGGGATATTTGCTTTACAGGATGGCAGTTATTCGGTGTAGAGCTACGTAGCGAATGCGGATTGCGAATATCCGCTTGACTGAAGATGCACTGGCATATTGGCATTGTATTGCGGGAATTTTTTACAGAAGAGGAGACAAATATGAATTACACGTATATCGTGCAGTGTGCAGACGGCACACTCTACACCGGATGGACAAACTGCCTTGCCAGGCGGATGAAAGCCCATAATGAAGGCAAGGCAGGCGCCAAGTATACACGGGCCAAGAGACCGGTGAAGCTGATGTATTATGAAGGCTTTTCCACAAAGGAAGAAGCCATGAGCCGGGAATACCGGATCAAGCAGCTGACCAGGGAGAAGAAGCTGGAGTTGATGAAATTCTGAATGTCGATAAGCATTTCGATATTTCAAGTGACTTCAAAGGTGTGGAGCATTATGCAGCGTAATTGAAAGATAAGGATATGTGTTCGCTGAATCTTATTGGTACCTCAACATAACAACTGAATCAAAAGTGTCTCCGTTGTCAATCCACTGACAGCTACCATCATTTTTTGCACAGATATCTTCAATTATGGACAGGCCGAATCCATGGTTGAGGATATCTTTTTTTGATGTTTTGTTGTTGAATGGTTGTGCCGGATCTTTGCTGTTTTGCATGTGGACAGTAAGAAAACCGGCGGACATTTTTGATGTTACAGAGATAAACGGTGCTTCAGAACCGGAAGCGTTGCAGCTTTCTATTCCATTATCCAGCAGGTTGAAAAATATACTGCTCAGTTCCGAAGAGGGAATATTGGATTTCTCCGGAAGAAGAACCTCGTAGGTAACTTTGATATTTTTCTGCATGGCAAGAAATCTTTTGTCCGCAAGGATGGCGTTGATCAGGCTGTCCTGACAGATGGGATGGAAACGTTCTCTCTGAAAATCATCGGTGATGGCTGGCAGGTAGTCCTGGATTTTATCATATTCGTTCGTTTTCAGGTAATTCTGAAGTGTCTGCAGTTTCCGGATGGTAGCCTGTTGGAACGCCAGAGTCTCCTGCTTTCTGGAAACAAACAGCTGCTCCTGTTCTTTCTGTAACTGTTCCTGCTTCTGAAGAGCCTGAAACTTTGCTTCTTCCTGAGCATTTTTGAGCGATCGTCTGGCAAGAAGGTAGATCCTGCGGTAAGTGAGGAACAGAAAAAAGAGGAGCATTATCTGGCAGAACAGAGCATATTCCTGCAGCAGAGCCTCCAGGAAAAGAGATGCCTGAACACAGAAAAGTTCTATAAAAAGAATAACAAAGCCTCGTTTCATAAAGTCCTCTTTTCCGGCGGAAGTTCTGAAAGAATTGTTTCCAGATATACATCTGCCTCAGGATATTTTTGGGTGCGGATCAGATAATTCAGTGAAAAGAGATGGTTTTCCATATCGTGATTCCATTTTCGCACAGATTGATATTCTTGTTCCATTTCGGTTGTATATTCCAGCTGTTTCTGAAGAAAATTCATCTGCTTAACCAACAGTTCGTGTTTTTTTTCTCTGAGAGAAATGTTGTGAAAAGCCCTGGCTATGATCAGACAGCAGAGAAGATTGAGAAACCAGTATAAAATGATCAGCCATTTTAACCAGGGAGAATTTTTACGGTATAGCAATATTCCAATAAGAAGTGAAGACGCCTGTACGGGAAAAAGGAGCTCAGCAATGGTAGTCAGCTGAATACTGTGGGAATAATTCCGGATTAGTGGAACCAGTTTTTTAATAAACAGCAATGCAACGAAGAAATCTATGATTATTAAAAAAAGCATTTCACCAGATGTATAAAGCAAATTATAACGAAACGATTCTTCGTGGTGTATAAGAGTGTAAATCGGCAGGGCAAACGTTGCAGCGATATTTTCAGAAATTGCCAGAATACATATTAAGATCAGAAATGTGGAAATCTTTTTTTTCAGAGGATCTGAAAAATAGAGAATTGTCAGGAGAAGGAGTGTCAACTGGATAAGCCAGGAGCCCATACTGGGAAACCAATATTTTGACATAAAGGCAGCTGTTATGGGCAACATAAATGAGACAAAAAAACGGCTACGGTTTTTTGGAAAAAAGCTCCGGGATGGCGTAAGGATACCAGTGCAAAATCGGACACAGATATAGGAAGTTATGAAAGAACTCGGAAGAAGAGTGTATAAAATAAATTTCAGAAACTGTGGCATGAGAGTACCTTCTTTCTTGGAAATGTTATAGGATATCAGAGCAAAATACGAAAGTCAGTCTTTCGGAATCACAGCATCAGCAGAGAAAAAGATTTTTTAACATCTTCATAATGTGCGCGGCTGACAGGAATCTGCTGACCGGTGGTCAAAGTAATTTCTGTATGCTGGAGCCTGGAAACTGCATGAAGGTTCACAAGGAAACTTCTGTGGCAGCACACGAAAAAATCTGGAAGCTGTTGCTGGAGAATATTCAGTTTGTCCCGGACTGTATAAGTTTCAGATTTTGTATAAATAAATGTTTCACGCAGATTACGCTCCAGAAACAGGATATCATTTACCGGAATCCGGTGATGTGATTGCTTGATTTTAACGGTAAGAAAAGGTTCCTTATCTGTCTGAAGATTCTTAAGAGCAGCATCCAGTGCAGCCGGCAGATATTCGTTAAGCCGGTTTTTGTAAATGAAGTAGGTGTACTTCGTAGAATAGACATCGGAGGCATATTCCAGATACTGACTGATAAAGATCAGCTGTGTCCGTGGATTCTCTCCGTTTATTATCTGGCCAAGTTCAATTCCGGAAACCGTTTCCTCTCCCAGAGAAATATCCAGAAAAACAATATCATAAGGACATCCCATCTCCGGCAGAGAAGTCATAAATTCCTTTCCGGAAAGAAATGGATGCAGTTCATAAGGTACTTTCAGAATAGTTTCGATATTTTTCTTTATAATCTCCACAAAGATCTCACTGTCTTCGCAGATTGCAATTTTCAACATACGCATACTCCAGAAAATTATTCGGCTGCCCGAGGCAGCCGTAGTGTCGTTATATGTCAAATATACATGAAAACAGGTGGAAAGTCCAGTGAGAGGGAAAAAGCAGCGTACACAGACAAAATGTGAAAGTATGTTATATTACACTGGTAATTGTAAAGAACAGAAATAAGAATGAAGTTATTTATTACCACTTTTGGGCTATTTATGCAGAATGGTTGAAGTAAGAAGGTTCAGGATGTTATGATTAATTAATAATAGTCAAGGAAGCACATGCTCATTTTTTAAAGAAGTATGTGCTTTTTTAGTGCAGATTTTGTCGAAATGTTTTAATTGCGTTTTCGCCCATATTGTGCTAATGTAAAGAAAAAGCATTTCATTTCTATTGATCTGTGCGGAACACTTCCGTATCTGTAATTCACCGGCCATTCGGCTTTTACAAAGAAATCTCAATGCTTAAATCACATGATCACGCAGGGAGATTTCCGGAAGCTGTTTTTACTGTAGGATTCTCCCGACTGCCCAAGAAGGAGGATACTACATGGAAGAAAGTAACATCGATGTATTAACTGCAAACCGGATGTATAAATCCCGGATCTTTGCAATGTTGTTCAGCGACAGGAATGAATTGCTGAAACTTTATAACGCAATTAACGGAACCAGTTATGATGACCCGGATCTTCTCCAGGTGAATACGCTGGAGAACGCTGTGTACATGTCCATGCAGAATGACGTTTCATTTATCATTGATATGCGGCTGAACCTGTATGAACATCAGTCAACTTACAGTCCGAATCTGCCAGTCCGGTATCTGCTGTATGTGGCGGATGTGTATTCGGATTATACGAAAGATATGAATCTTTATGGAACGAAAGCTGTGAAACTGCCGACACCGAGGTTTGTGATCTTCTACAACGGCCAGGCAGAACAGCCGGACCGGAAAGAATTGAAATTGTCGGAGCTCTTTTCAATTCCGGATGCAGACCCGTCTCTGGAACTGAAGGCAGTCATGTTAAATATCAATAAAGGTCATAACCGGAAACTGATGGAAACCTGCCGGACCCTCCAGGACTATGCGGAATATACCTTCCGTGTAAGAGAATACGCAGCGGAAATGCCACTGGATCTTGCAGTAGAGCAGGCAATCACAGAATGCATCAGCGAAGGGATACTGGCAGATTTTCTGAGAAAAAACCGAGCGGAGGCGAAGAAAGTGAGCATATATGAGTACGATGAAGAACGGCATATGAGACAGACTCGTGAGGAAGGTATGGAAGAAGGATATGCCAATGGGTTTAGTCAGGGAATTGAACAGGGAATTACGCAGACGGTAATTAATTTACTGAAGTCGGGGCTTTTAACAGACATTCAGATCAGGGAGATAACAGGACTTGATCAGGAGCAATTGGATGAATTGAAGAAGAGATGAAATAAAAATATTGTAAGACTCATCAGTTAATAATGGTGAAAGAAGCACATACTTATTTTACAATTTATTTTGTGAAGAAGTATGTGCTTTTTTATTCAAAAAATCAGTGTATACAGACAAAATGGAACAAATGTGAAAGCATATTATATTACACTGGTAATTGTAAAGGACAGAAATAAAAAAGAAGGAAGTTATTTATTACCACTTTGGGGCTATTTATGTAGAATTGTTGAAGTAAGAAGGTTCAGGATGTTATGATTTAAAAAATATATGATTATAATTCAGATATAGGAAGAGTTATTTGTTTACGGATATATTCATCACAATGACTTATATAATAACAGAGGAAAACAATGAACAGTATATATTTGATCCTGATGATCATAATTGGAGCAACAGGCATCGCACTTATTGGCAGTATATTTTTTTGCTGGATTCCGAGTGCGCATTTCAGAAAAGTTTATCATGTGGGGGTAATTCTGTGTGAGTTTTTATTTCTGAATTTTTTCATTGCCGGATCGATTTTGAGCAGGATTCACAGTGGATTAAGTATGGGAATGTTGTCAGGAGCACTGTTTGGCATTTGCATGAGTATTTTTATCAATTTGAATGAGAATGGAGGCGGATCTGATCAGCTTCAGATTATCCTTACCATTATTACAGCAGTACTTGTGTGCGGACTATCTGTACTGCGACTGAGAATAAGTACAGCATTGAATATTTTTATGGGTTCGTTCGTTATTTTGTTTTTGCTCTTTTGTATGTTTTTGCAGGGAAGAGTACAGTCAGGAATAATGCTGATAATTACGCTGATCTTAGCAATGGGACTGGCAGTCCTGGGATATCTGCAGCATTCTTATGGTTTTATGATCGTGACAGCTGTTTTGGGTGGCTTTATTGCAATGATTGGAGTTTCCAGTATAAGTGCAGATTCGAATCCGGGGTATATTATTCTGACACTTATGACAGAAGCATCTGAAACAGAAAAAATCCTGCTTCTGGCAGGAAGCGTGTTGCTGGCAGTTTGTGGGATCGTGGTTCAGATGCAGTCAGATACCTGGAGAAATCCGGAGGCGGAAACGAAGCAGATATATACACTGATCTCTTATATAAACACATTTCTGGATAATGATAATGTAAGCCTGATCGCCAGTGTACTATCCCTTATTGCGATTCCCTATTGCGGATACATGTTAAAGAATAATATGGGATATATGCTTACAGGAATTGCGTCAGCTGTTTCTGTATTTATCCTGATACAGTGGACAAGAAAACGGGAATATTTGAAAATTATGCTTTTTCAGGTTTTCTATATGGCAGGATATCTGCTGGTGGAATATGCAGTATATAATGGAATGTATGTAAAAGGACAATACCTTGCTGCATTTCTGTATCTCTGGAAATATATGGCTGCCTGGGCTGTACTGTATCTGGAATATGAGATCCTGGGAATCAGGAACCGTTTGTCAATGGTTCTTATCGCCGGATTCTTTTCCAGATATCTTGTACGGATGATCGTTACTGGAAAACCGGAGATCATGATGTTTACCGGTGATATTATATTCTGGTTTGTATCTTTTGTTCTGTATGTGATCGTCTGGTGGAATGAAGACGAAATAAGTACAAATTGAAAAATCCGATCCACAACGCAAGTGGATCGGATTTTTTGTGCCGTATGGAAATATGTGCGATCAGTGGATCCCCATCCCCGCAACAAAGAAATACATCACAACAAAGTGGCATACACTTCCCAGCATAACAAAGATATGGAATACTTCATGGGAACCAAAGTTTTTATGTTTCGCATTGAAGATCGGAAGCTTCAGTGCGTAGATCACACCGCCGATAGTGTAAATAATACCGCCTGCCAGAAGCCATCCGAAACCTGCCCGCGGCAGATTGTGGAAGATCGGTACAAAAGCCAGGACACACAGCCAGCCCATTCCAATATAGATTACGGAGGAAAGCCATTTCGGGCAGTTGATCCAGCAGCCTTTGAGGATCATGCCGATGATGGCAACAGTCCATACCAGTGCACAGAGGATGTAACCGGTGCGGCCGTGAAGGACGATCAGGCATACCGGTGTATAGCTGCCTGCGATCATCACGAAGATCATCATGTGATCCATTTTTTTCAGGCGGCGGTTCACCTTGACGGTGGAATTTACAGAATGGTAAAGAGTGCTTGCCAGATAAAGCAGGATCATGGTGAGGATAAAAACACTCACTGCAAAAACGTGAAGGATATCTGCGCTTCTGGCAGCTTTCACGATCAGCGGAGTAGCTCCGGCCACTGCGAGGAGCATGGCGATTCCATGAGTAATGGCACTTCCAGGGTCTTTTAATTTAAGTTTCATATAAAAAACACCTCCTGTATGATATTCCGCAGGAATCTGTTGTACGGATGCGGAATAGCAGTCAAATAACAATGTAGAAATTAATAAAATAACATGTAGTATTAAAAACTATATAATAAGTATACAAATACTATACCACTATTATTCGAAAATGCAAGCCTTTTTTTCGCTGAAAATTTAATCGGGATTTTACAAAGTCTTGCACTGAAATAAACATTGGATAGCTATACTGGTAGCATTGCAGGCAAATTCCAGGCAGATCAGGGGAAAAGCAGATATCGCGGAACAAATGCCGGCGTTACAATAACAGAGCCTGCCGAAAAAGAAAAATATACGGTGGCACAGGAGGAGAAAATGGCAGATACAATATACATGAACAGGGAATTATCCTGGCTGAAATTTAATGAGAGAGTACTTGAGGAAGCTGAGAATCCGGAAAATCCGCTGTGTGAACGTCTCACATTTGCTTCGATCTATCAGAGCAACCTGGATGAATTTTATATGGTACGTGTGGGATCTCTTGTGGATCAGATGCTTCTTGCAAAAGATATCCGTGAAAACAAAACCAATATGACACCAAAGGAACAGTTGGATGCAATCCTTGCAAGAACCAAAAAGCTGAACCGGAAAAGAGATGTGGTCTATGAAGAGATCATGGAAAGCCTGGAAGAATATGGCGTACATATGCTGAATTTCCATAAGATCGAAAAAGAAGACCGCAATTATCTGGAACGTTATTTTGAGGCAGAAGTGGCTCCAGTTATTTCTCCGTCTATCGTCGGAAAAAGGCAGCCGTTTCCATTTCTCCGAAATAAAGAAATCTATGCAGTAGTAGTTCTGGAAACAAAAAAAGGAAAGGAAAAACTGGGTATCATTCCGTGCAGCAGTGCAGGCATCCAGCGCCTCATCCCGGTTCCCGGAAAAACAGGCACTTACATGCTGTCTGAAGAACTGATCCTTCACTTTGTTTCAAAAATCTTCAAAGGCTATCACATCAAGGCAAAATCTCTGCTCCGTATTACCAGAAATGCAGATATTGACGCAGACGCTCTTTACGATGAAGATCTGGATTACCGTGAATTTATGGTAGAGCTGATCAAGGCAAGGAAGAAACTGGCACCGATCCGTCTGGAACTGTCAAGAGAAATGGACGGAGATGTTGTTGAAACACTTTGCGAGTATCTGGAAGTGGACAAGAATTTTGTATTCCGTGGAGATATCCCGCTGGATCTTTCTTTTGTATTCCAGATCCAGGACGGCCTGAGAAAAAGAACAGAGCTTTTTTATGAAAAAAGGATTCCTCAGAAATCACCAATGTTTAACAGCCATGAACCGATCCTTGACCAGATCGCGAAAAAAGACCGTTTTCTTTCCTATCCATATGAGAGTATCAAACCGTTTCTTACAATGCTTCATGAAGCAGCCAATGATGAGGATGTCGTTTCCATCAAGATGACTCTTTACCGTGTAGCGAAACAGAGTAAGGTTGTGGAAGCTCTGATCGAAGCGGCAGAAAATGGAAAAGAAGTGTTCGTTCTGGTGGAGCTGAAGGCACGTTTTGATGAGGAAAACAATATTGGATGGTCCAGACTTCTGGAAGATGCGGGCTGTCATGTGATCTATGGTCTGGATGGTTACAAAGTACATTCCAAACTTTGCCAGATCATGAAGAAAAAAGACGGAAATGTGGAATATTATACACAGATCGGAACTGGAAACTACAACGAAAAAACAGCCCGTCTGTATACAGACCTTTCTCTGATGACTGCTGATCCGAAGATCGGAACAGAAGCAGCAAGAGTATTTCAGGCACTGGCAATGGGAGAAACGGTTGAAGATATGGACCATCTTCTTGTGGCACCAAAATGTCTCCAGAACAAAGTACTTGCCATGATCGATGAAGAGATCGAACATGCCAAAGTTGGAGAACAGGCATATATCGGGCTGAAAATGAATTCTCTGACAGACAAGCGTATTATGAACAAACTGGTGGAAGCATCCTGCGCGGGAGTACACATTGATATGGTTGTCCGCGGTATCTGCTGTCTGATCCCGGGAGTAAAAGGTCAGACAGAAAACATCCACATTATCAGTATTGTAGGACGTTTTCTGGAGCATTCCCGTATTTACATTTTCGGAACACAGGAGAGGGCAAAGATCTATATTTCATCTGCGGACTTTATGACAAGAAATACTCTTCGCCGTGTGGAAGTTGCAGCTCCTATCGAAGACCCGGATATCCGGATGCAGATCCAGGAAATGTTCGTGACAATGCTCAGTGATAACCGCAAAGCGAGGACCATGAACAATAAGGGAAATTATAAGATCGAACCATCCGATAATGCTCCATTGAACTCCCAGGAAGTATTTCTGGAGCAGGCATATGACAACGCAGCTCCTGTTGTTATGGAGAAATAAGAAAACAGAATATAAAAAGCGGGGTTTTTCTTTAATAATATGTCTGTACTGTGATAAGATAAAAACAGTGTTCCTGCAAATGAGTGCAGGCGGAAGGGAGAATTTATGGCACACAGGAAAGTAGTGCTCTGTCTGTTAGGCGCGACTCTGGCAGCATCCCTGTTCAGTGGATGTTCCGGAAAAAAGTCGGACCCTGTTACAGTATGGACATATTATAATGGCGATCAGCTGGATACTTTTAAAGACTTGACAGAGAAATTTAATGACACAGTTGGAAAGAAAGACGGCATCACCGTAGAAACCAAGAGTCTTGGAACCGCAGAAGATCTGGAACAAAATGTCCTTGCTGCAGCGGATGGTGAGGTAGGGGCGTCCGAAGTACCGAATATTTTTTCGGCTTACTCAGATACAGCCTATACCATGGATCAGAAGGACATGCTCGTAGACCTTTCCGGTTATCTTACAGATAAAGAAAAAAGTGAATATGTAGAAGAATATCTGAAAGAGGGAGATTTCTCGGACGACGGAAGTAAAATGTTCTGACGTCCAATCAGGAGCTGTCAGCTTTGCAGGAATATGTCAATGAGGAGGCACAGAACCTTATTGATTCCGGACAGATCCGAATTGAAGATATCGGAAATAATAAAGAATCTTATCTGCCGCTGATGGAAAATATCTGCAGCAAAACCGTCCGGTAAAGAAACTTTCTGATGAGGTAGAAGAGGCACAGAAGAATAACAGCACTTCGCTCCGCTTTTCCGACACGGGAATCCGGGAACTTGACCAGTTTGCCGGAGCAATTACGCAGATGAACCAGGACATGCTTACCATATCTACGAAATTCTTAAGGATCATGGAAATGGCAAGTGTAGAACTTGGAGGTTTTGAAGTTCGATCGGAGAATGAAAGCGTTTATGTAACAGATAACTTTTTTTCTATGCTGGGCAAAAAGGAACTGTCGGAAAAATCAATGACAGGAAAAGATTTTATGGAATTTTTGGATTCCTATAATAAAAGCTGCCATCACACGGTTAGAGGAGATGGTTCCAGAGTTTACAGTGTGATCCATAATAGCGGAGAAATACGATATGTCCGCATGGAGATCAAGACAGAACCGGATCGGCAGATCGGCCTTGTGGAGGATGTTACAAAAGTTACCAGGGAGCGTATGAATATTGAACATGAAAGGGATTATGATACGCTTACAAGACTTTACAACAGGCGGGCATTCCAGAGAGAAAGTGAAAAACTGTTCCGTGAGCATCCGGAGAAACACAACTGCGAAAGCAGTTTTTGCAGTTGATGAAGAGGGAAGATATTGCCTATTATTATCAGCCTATTGTATCGGCGGTTACAGGTAAGATCAGAGCTCTGGAAGCATTGATGCATGTAGAAATGTCAATGCTGAAATCCCCGGAAGATGTATTGCGTCTTGCAAAAGAAGAAAAATGCCTTCATGATCTGGAAAGAATCACTTTTTTCTGCGCGGCAGAAGGATATTGCAGACTTCGGGCAAATGGAAAAGTAAGAGGTGATGAGCTTCTGTTTGTAAATTCCATTGCAAGTGAGTACATGACAGATGAGGAATGCAGAGAATTCAGGCAGAGATATTTGGATATCCGGTCTCAGCTGGTTCTTGAGATCACAGAACAGGAACTTCTCAGCAAAGAAGCTCTTGAAAGAAAAACGTCAAAAGGATTTCTGGGTGCGGTCGCTCTGGATGATTATGGAAGCGGATACAACAGTGAAAAAAGTCTTCTGGCACTTTCACCGAAGTATATTAAGGTGGATATGGTGATCATCCGTGATATTGATACGGATATAGATAAACAGCAGATCGTAGCAAACATTGTGAAGTATGCACATCAGCGTGGAATGTATATTGTTGCGGAAGGCGTGGAGACAGCGGAAGAGCTTAAAAAAGTTCTTGAGCTGGGGGTAGATCTGCTTCAGGGATATTATCTTTCACGGCCGGCAGCAACGCCTGGAGCGATTAATCCGGATGCTTTGAAGATCATTGAAGAAAACAGGAAAAGATAAAAAAGAAAGTCGGGAAGAGCAGGTTTTCCCGGCTTTTTTTATACATATTTCTCCCAGTTTTTCACATAATAACCATACGGATAAAAGATAAACAGATAAAAGATACAGGAGGAATATTAGAAGATGAAAGCAACGGGAATTGTTCGTCGGATCGATGACCTGGGCAGGGTGGTGATCCCGAAAGAGATACGTAAAACGCTGCGGATCAAAGAGGGGACACCGATGGAGATCTATACAGACCGGGAAGGACAGATCATTCTGAAAAAATATTCGCCCATCGGAGAGTTGAATACTTTTGCCCGGGAATATGTGGAGGCACTGGTGCAGACTACCGGGCTGGCGGCATGTATCACAGATCGTGATCTGGTGGTGGCGGCAGCAGGAAGCGGAAGCCGGGAACTGGAAGGAAAAGAGATCAGCCGGGAACTGGACATGGTTATATCCGGGCGGGAAGGAAAGATGATCGATGGAAAAAGTCGGGATAATATATCGGTCATTTCCGGAGATATGGATTCTTACTGCGGAAAAATGATACAGCCGATCCTGTGTGCCAGTGATGCCATCGGTTCCGTGATCCTTCTTGGAAAAAATGAGAAAACGATCCTGGGGGATAAGGAACGGGTTCTTGTCCGCACAGCGGCCAGTTTTCTGGGACGGCAGATGGAGCAGTAAAGCAAGTCTGCTGTGCAGATGTAATGTTGCTGTTCAGGGTGGCGGCGAACATCTCGCGGGAAAGTTGTGGTATTCTTCCAGAGTCAGGTTGGTGATGGTAAGCCAGGAGGCCAGCGGTTTTGTCACATAGCGGATATGCCAGGGCTCATAGGGGACGCCAGTGATCTCCTCCCGGTTTTTCGGATACCGGAGAATAAAACCGTAGAGCGGAGCGTTCTTTTTCAGCCACCTGCCTTCACCGGTTTCGGAAAACTTTTCGGAGAGTTCCATATGGATGGAAGGACAGGAAACGTCCAGAGCAAGTCCGCTCTGATGCTCACTTGTTCCTGGCTTTGCCACAAAAGGGCTTCCTGTAAAAAGTTCCTGTTGCCGCCTGAAAGAGCGGTATCCGGAAACTGCCCACAGATTCAGGCCACATCGGTGGCAGGCGTGAAAAAGCTGGGAGGCGGCTCTGGCGGCCTGACATTCCAGCAGTCGTTTCGGATCGCCGGGGGCAGCTTCAAATGGCAGACCGATATCAATGAGATGCTCCGGTACAAAGGTTTCCGGCAGAGGATGCTCCCGGTTGATCAGACGGATGTAAAAATCTCTGTGCATAAAAAACCCCCTTTCCTTATCCATAAGCTTATGAAAAGGAAAGGGGGTTTATGATTGGAGATTTTTTTCTTTTACAGAGTTTTTTCGCTCATTTCTTCCAACAGAGCTTTTTTCATGTCATAAAGCGGCTGGGAAAGATCTACATATACTTTCTGAGGATTTACAAAACGTCTGGACTCATCCCACAGTGTGTTCTGTTCCTGCCTGCAGTAGTCACGAAGCTCCATGACGGATGGAGATTTGTAAATGCTCTTGCCGTTTTTGATCACTGGAACAAGAAGCTCTCGAAGTTCGTAGGTTCCGCCCAGGACTTTGGTCTTTTTCCATGTGTCAACCGGGTCGAAGATCACCATGGTCTCTTCCGGATCAAATTTCTCATCTGCAAGGCAGATCAGATCAGCTTTGATCTTGCCGGTTTTCTTGCTGTAGATACGGTATACCGTCTTGTTGCCCGGGTTGGTAACTTTCTCTGTGTTTTCGGAAAGTTTGATCTTCGGCTGGAAGGTGTCACTGTCAGCGTCTTTTACAGCGGCAAGTTTGTATACGCCGCCGAATGCCGGATTGTCATCGGCTGTGATCAGTTTGGTTCCAACACCCCAGGAATTGATCTTGGCATCCTGGGCTTTCAGGCTCTCGATAAGATATTCATCAAGATCGCTGGATGCAGAGATGGTAGCATCGTCAAAACCGGCAGCAGCCAGCATCTTGTAGGCTTTTTTGGAAAGGTATGCAAGGTCACCGCTGTCGATACGGATTCCGTAATTCTTCAGCTGGATGCCTTCCTCACGCATCTCTTCGAATACACGGATTGCGTTGGGAACACCGGATTTCAGGACATCGTAGGTGTCAACCAGAAGAGTACAGGAATTCGGGTAAAGTTTCGCATAGGTCTTGAATGCGGTGTACTCATCCGGGAAGCTCATGATCCAGGAATGAGCATGGGTTCCAAGAACAGGAACGTTAAACATCTGGCCGGTCAGTACGTTGGAAGTACCGGCACATCCGCCGATCACTGCAGCTCTGGCACCGAAGATTCCGGCATCCGGACCCTGGGCACGGCGAAGACCGAATTCCATGATCGGATCACCCTTGGCTGCGTGGCATACACGTGCTGCCTTGGTGGCGATCAGGCTCTGATGGTTCATGATGTTCAGGATTGCGGTTTCTACAAGCTGAGCCTCCATGATCGGTGCTATAACTTTGACCATTGGTTCTCTCGGGAAGATTACGGTTCCTTCCGGGATCGCGTAGATATCACCGGTGAATTTGAAGTTGCTCAGGTACTCAAGGAAATCTTCCTCAAAGATGCCAAGGCTTCTCAGATAGGTGATGTCTTCTTCTGCGAAACGGAGATTCTCGATGTATTCGATCATCTGCTCCAGTCCGGCACAGATAGCAAAACCACCGCCACATGGATTGTTGCGGTAGAACATATCAAAGATAACAGTCTGGTTGGTCGGGTTTTTGAAATAGCCCTGCATCATGGTAAGCTCATAGAGGTCCGTGAGCAGAGTAAGGTTATTTGCTCGCATAAAGTTCTCCTTTAAGTGCCTCCGGATATTGTGACCGGAGGAAAATACACGGTAGTTTCCGTTCTTTTTTTATAAGGCTTATTATAACACAAAGGAGGGGATTGTAAAATTTTTTTTACAGAAGGGTCAGATTTTTTGATGTGCATAAAAATGGATAATTTTCATACTTTTTTTATTAGAAAAAGGTTACATAAAATTGACACTGGAAAATGAATGGATTATTATAAATGTATAGAAAATTTAAACAGGAGACGGGTATGGGTGAGAATATTTTTCTGAAAGAAATGAAAGAGCTCCAGTTTGAGGATTATTTTAAATATGATGCCAAATGCAGAGGCAATCTGGGAGATGAGCTTCCGGTAATGGTATATCGGATGCTGGAGTATTCCCTGAAAGACGAACTGAAAAACCGGTTTGGAAAAGAGGTTCAGATTGAGGTATTCCGGAGTGCAGGACGTAAAGCCGGAGAATATTTTGCAAAAAATATGCTGAATCTGGATGTGCCGCTGGATCAGTTTGTCAATGAACTTCAGAAAAAAATGCAGGAGCTGAAAATCGGGGTTCTCCGTATTGAGGATGTAAATGAAGAAACCGGAAAAATTATCCTGACCGTTGCGGAAGATGCAGACTGTTCAGGGCTTCCTGTTCTCGGGGAAACCGTATGTAATTATGATGAAGGTTTTATAGCAGGAATCCTTTCTCTGTACTCCGGAAAGCCGTACACGGCGGTAGAAGTTGACTGCTGGGCAACGGGAGACAGAGTTTGCCGTTTTCATGCAGATGTACAGGAATGATCGGAATAGAGGTTTGATAAATGGAAGACAGAAACTGCGAACTGTTATTTGAATATCTGAGATCAATTTTATACGATTCTGAAGTGAAAACTCTGGAGATAGACAGCCTGGATGAGCCTTTTCGAAAACTTGGAATGGGTTTGCAGTATCTGGAAACGGCAGTAAAGGAAATGAAACAATGTTCTGCCGCATTATCCAAAGGAGACCTTTCCAGCTTTAAGCCCGCCAGAGAGAATTTTCTGTGTGAAAATCTCAAAAATATCCATGCGAACCTGAATCATCTGACCTGGCAGGCCAAGCAGGTAGCCAAGGGGGATTATTCCCAGACAGTTTCTTATCTGGGGGAATTTTCGGAAGCTTTTAATACCATGACAGAGCAGCTCCGGGAGAGGGAAAGATCTCTGAAACTTATCGTCGAGCAGGAAAAGAAACATGCGGAGATGGCAGAGAGTTACAGTCAGCTTCTGATGGAACTGATCGCAAGAAGCGAAGAAGAAATCCTGGTGATCAGTCTGGACGGACAGAGCCTTCTGTACAGTAACCGGAGAACGGAAGATGAAGTACGGAACTGGGATGTTTATAAGCAGTGGATCAGTCAGATTGAACAGAAAACGCAGAAGAATAACAGACGAAAAGAACTGTATGAGTGGAAATGGGAAGCAGAAGATTCCGACCATCGATTTTATGCGATTACTACCGGTAAGATGAAATGGCAGGGAGAATGGGCGTATGTGAATATTGTTCAGGAAGTTACGGAAACGAGAGTCAAGGAAGAACAGCTGAAAGCGGAAGCATATCAGGACATGCTCACCAGAATTGGCAACCGTTTTTATCTGAAAGAAAAAGCAGAAGAGATTTTGAAGACAGGGGAGCCGGTTTCGGTCTGCTACTGTGACCTGGATCACCTGAAATATATCAATGATACGTTTGGACATCAGGAAGGGGATGCATATATCCGTTTTTTTGTCAGGATCGTAAATGAAAATATCCGGGAAGAAGATGTTTTTGCCCGGATTGGTGGAGATGAATTTTGCATTCTGATGCGGGATTGTGCAGGCGATGATGCAAGGAAGCGCCTGTCAGATATTCAGAAACAGTTTGTCCTGAGAGAAAAAAAGAATTATGCCCGCAGCTTCAGCTGTGGAATTGTAGGAGTTCCCCGGAATCATGATAAGGTAGACCTGGATACATTGCTTCATGAGGCTGACGAAGTGATGTATAATCAGAAGAGGGAACATAAAAAAGAATATCAGAGTGAACTTGGAATATAAATATTTGTTTTACTGTATAACTGAAAAATGCCGGGAAGCCGCATAAAATAAGGCTTCCCGGCACTTTGGAAAAGTTTTTTAGAAAAAAATAAAAAAATTTTAAAAAAGGGGTTGCAATTTTAAAAAAGCTGTTATATAATATCATTCGTCGCAAGCGATAAGGCAAGCGAAACAAAAATACATAGGGCTATCGCCAAACGGTAAGGCAACGGACTCTGACTCCGTCAGTTCAAGGTTCGAATCCTTGTAGCCCTGCTTCTTGAGCACCTCGATGAGAGGTGCTTTTTTGTTCTATGAAATAAGAGAAAAAACAAGTGTGTTTCTTTAGAACAAGTGATACAATAAATTTGCAGACAGTATAACAGGAGGCACATTATGAGCTACAGTTTTGAAAGTCGCGTAAGATTCAGCGAGATCGGAGAGAAGGGCTGCCTGACGCTGCCGGGAGTTCTGGATTATTTTCAGGACTGCTGTACCTTTGAATCTGAACAGACAGGTCTCGGAATGGAAGTATTAAAGGCACAGAAAAGAGCCTGGGTACTTTCCGCATGGCAGGTAATTGTGAAGAGATATCCAAAGCTTGGTGAAAATATAAAAGTAACAACAATTCCTTATGGATTCCGGGGCTTTATCGGAATGCGTAATTTTATTCTTGAGACAGCGGATGGCGAGAGACTGGCCTGGGCGAATTCTTACTGGTCCTTTATCAACACAGAGACAGGACTTCCGGAAAAGCTGACACCGGCGGACACCGATCCTTATGATCTGGGAGAGAAGATGGAAATGGATTATGCACCGAGAAAGATCGCGCTTCCGAAAGAGCGGAAACCGAAGGAATCTTTTGCCGTACAGAAACATCATCTGGATACGAACCACCACGTAAACAACTGCCAGTATATCCGAATGGCAGCTGATTTTCTGCCGGAGGATTTTGCGGTCCATCAGCTTCGTGTGGAGTACAAGAGACAGGCTGTCCTTGGAAATGTAATGATTCCGGAAGTATATATGGAAGCAAATAAGGCAACGGTAGTTCTCAATGCGGAAGATCAGGAACCCTACGCTGTGGTGGAATTTACAAAGTAATCAGAGCTGTTTTAAACAGCATGGATATATTACGAAGTGGATTGTAAAGACACTTTATAAAAGGGAGGAAACGCAATGCTGGAAAAATTAAAAGAAGAAGTTTACAGAGCAAACATGGATCTGCCGAAATATGGCCTGGTTACGTTTACCTGGGGAAACGTCAGCGGTATCGACAGAGAGAAGGGACTTTTTGTCATCAAACCAAGTGGTGTGGATTATGATAAACTGACGCCGGAAGATATGGTTGTAGTCGATCTTGAAGGAAATAAAGTCGAGGGCAAATACAATCCGTCTTCTGATACTGCCACACATGTGGTGCTTTACAATGCGTTTCCGAAGATTGGAGGTATTGTGCATACCCATTCAGCCTGGGCTACAAGCTGGGCACAGGCAGGAAGATCCATTCCATGTTATGGAACAACACATGCGGATTATATTTACGGAGAGGTTCCATGCGTGCGTAACCTGACAAAAGATGAGATCGAGGAAGCCTATGAGAAAAATACCGGTATTCTCATTGCCGACTATTTCAAAGATAAAGATTACGAAGCAGTTCCGGCAGTCCTCTGCAAAAACCACGGACCGTTTACCTGGGGAAAAGATGCACATGAGGCTGTTCACAACGCAGTTGTCCTGGAAGAAGTTGCCAAGATGGCTTCCCGCTGCGAGCTGATCAATCCGGATGTAAAACCGGCGCCGCAGGAGCTTCAGGATAAACATTACTACAGAAAACATGGCGCAAATGCCTACTATGGACAGGGAAATAAATAAGAAAAAAAAGAAGCAGAAGAATGTCACATGGAAAAGTGTGGCATTCTTTTTTTGTGGAATATAAATTGTGGAGAGGTGCCGTTTACGGGCGGGCAGTAATTCAGAATGGAATAACTGTTTTACTGATACAATAGTGTCCTGTAAAAGATACTATCCAGGGTAAAACAATGAAGAAATGTTCATTTTTTGTCGAAAAAAACCAGATTTGCTGACCTTTAACACAGGTGCCACCAAAATATGTGCTAATGTCAAGAAAAATGCAGAACATTAACACATTTTGGAAAACAGGTGGCAGGATGAAAATTTACACTTATCAGGGAAGAAAGAACGTTTCCGGAGAAAAAATACGTCAGATGAGAAATATAAAACGGATGTCACAGTCAGATCTGGCGGCAAAAATGCAGGTGGAAGGTGTGATGCTGGAACGTGACAGTATCAGCAGGATCGAAGGCGGAGAACGTTTTGTGGCAGATTATGAACTGAGAGTGTTTGCAAAAGTGCTGGGTGTGGATGTGAAGTGGCTACTGAACGAAGAGTGCTCCTGAGATCAGCAGCATGATAATTGGTATGACTGATATTTATACAGCAAACTACTTGATATTTATGTCGGAAACTGCTACAGTATAAAGAAAAAAGGCGACCGGGAAACCTTGCGGGGGTAAACGGTCACGGATAAAGAGATAGAGGTGCGGATTTTATCAGTATTTATGGACGAGAGGCCCTGGCAGGCTGTCCATAAAGAAAGGAAAATCTGCCGAAGTGCTCTGAAAGGCCAGATGACAGGGTACTGGGATAACGCAGAATATGCGTTGTACTGTCACGGATGTGGAGCGCTATCGTAAGTTGAATAAAGAAGATTATTTAACCGGAGGTGTTCTAAGAAGGGACAGCCTCCGTTTTTTTGTCCCCGAAAAGGGAGGAGAAAAATGAGTAAAAAAGCAGGAACAGCATTGTCTGTTATGGCAATGGTATTCATGGGCGCACTGGCAAGTCCCCTGACTGTGCTGGCTGCGGATGCGGAGGAGACTTATCAGCCTGCTCTGTATGCAACAATCTGGGCACTGCTTCCACCTCTTGTTGCGATCGTCCTTGCACTGATCACAAAAGAAGTATACAGTTCTCTGTTTGTGGGAATTGTAGTAGGAGCACTGATCTATTCCGGATTTAAATTTGAAGGAACGGTAACACAGATTTTTGAGGGAGGAATCATCAAGGTTCTTTCTGACAGCTATAACGTAGGTATCCTGATCTTCCTGGTAATCCTGGGATCTGTGGTATGTATGATGAACAAGGCCGGCGGCTCCGCCGCATTCGGACGATGGGCCAGCAAAAAGATCCACACGCGTGTGGGTGCAGAGCTTGCAGCGATCATCCTTGGAATCCTGATCTTCATTGACGATTATTTTAACTGCCTGACAGTAGGAAGCGTTATGCGTCCGGTAACTGACAGACATCACGTATCCAGAGCGAAATTTGCATACCTGATCGATGCGACAGCCGCTCCGGTATGTATCATCGCACCGATCTCATCCTGGGCTGCTGCAGTCAGCGGATTCGTAGAGGGACAGGATGGACTTGCGATTTTTGTAAGAACCATCCCGTATAACTTTTACGCGATCCTTACGATTGTAATGATGGTTGGCATGGTACTGATGAAAACCGAGTTTGGTGCCATGAGAACACATGAGATCAATGCTCTGAACGGAGATCTTTATACAACATCTGCAAGACCGTATGAGAATGCAACGGATGATGAGACACCGAATCCGAGAGGAAAGGTGATCGATCTTGTGATCCCGATCGTTATGCTTGTTATCTGCTGTGTCATCAGTATGATCTATACAGGAGGATTTTTCAGCGGAACAGATTTTGTTACCGCATTTTCACAGAGTGATGCCTCTACAGGCCTTGCAATGGGAAGTGCTTTTGGTCTGGTGTTTGCCATTATTTTCTATATGATCCGCCGTGTGGTCAATTTCAGAGACTGTATGGGATGCATCCCGGAAGGATTCAAGGCTATGGTACCGGCGATCATGATCCTGACCTTTGCATGGACACTGAAGGCTATGACAGACTCACTTGGTGCAGCGGTATTCGTAGAAGAAGCCATGCGTTCTGTTGCCGGTGGTATTGAAGTTATCCTTCCGGCCATTATTTTCCTGGTTGGATGTGGACTTGCATTTGCTACAGGTACTTCCTGGGGAACCTTTGGTATCCTGATCCCGATCGTTGTTGCAGTATTTGAGAAATCCAGTCCTGAGATGATGATCATTTCCATGTCCGCCTGCATGGCAGGTGCAGTTTGCGGAGACCACTGCTCACCGATCTCCGATACAACGATCATGGCTTCCGCAGGAGCACAGTGTGATCATGTGACTCACGTTTCCACACAGCTTCCGTATGCGATCCTGGCTGCGGCAGTATCCTTTGTAACTTATATTGTTGCAGGCTTTGTAAAAACAGCATGGATCGCTCTTCCGGTGGGAATCGTGCTGATGCTGATCGTACTTTTTGTCATTAAAATGATGAACCCGATGCCGGTTGAGAAACCGACAGAATAAATTAGTAAAAAAACAGATGGACCGGATGCGGATCACAGATATCCGCATAACCGACCGATAAAAGGCAGTGACGGAAAGAAATTTCCAAAGCTGCCTTTTTTGTGCTTTCTATAATAATTCTCTTATGTTATAATGCAGGACAGACAGCAAACAGTAAATGAACATATATATTTTTTAGGAACAGGAGTAAGAATGATAGAATTAGGTAAAAAACAGAAATTACTGGTTGTAAAAACCGTAGATTTCGGAATATATCTTGGAGAGGACCGAAATGCACCGCAGAACGAGCGTGTGCTTCTTCCATCCAAACAGGTACCGGAAGGAACCAAAGCAGGTGATGAGATCGAGGTATTCATCTACAAAGATTCTCAGGACAGACTGATCGCTACCACCCGTGAGCCGATGCTTCAGGTGGGACAGACAGCAGTCCTTAAGGTTAAACAGGTCACCAGGATCGGTGCTTTTCTTGACTGGGGACTGGAGAAAGATCTTCTTCTTCCGTATCATGAGCAGACCAACAGAGTCCGTGAGGGGGAAGAATGTCTGGTAGCTCTTTATGTAGATAAGAGCAGCAGACTCTGTGCAACCATGAAAGTATATCATTATCTTTCAACCAGAACTCCTTATGTACCGGGAGATATGGTAAAGGGCCGTGTCTATGAGATCAGCGGAAACTTCGGTGTTTTTGTTGCGGTAGATGATAAATATTCCGCACTGATCCCTGCAAGAGAGGCAACCGGCAAATACAGACCGGGAGCTATTCTTGATCTTCGTGTCACTGAGGTAAAAGAGGATGGCAAGATGAATGTCAGTGACCGTCAGAAAGCCTACATCCAGATCAATGAGGATGCAGAGAGCGTACTCAGCGTAATCGAGGAATTTGCAGGCGTGCTGCCATTTGATGATCATGCTTCACCGGAAGTCATCAAGAGAGAGTTTGGTCTCAGCAAGAACGCATTCAAGCGTGCGGTCGGCCATCTGATGAAAGAAGGAAAAGTAGAGATCCGTGATAAGAGGATCTACATTAAAAAATAACAAGGTGTTGACCGGCTCCGGATCAGACACGCTCCGGCACGTTCCGAGAAAAGTGCAGAGCGGGGAGGATCCGGAGCCCTGTTTTTACAGTAAGGAGAGAAGGATTTGGAGTTTACACATTTACATGTCCATACAGAATACAGTCTTCTGGATGGCTCCAATAAGATCAAAGAGTATGTAGCCAGAGTAAAAGAACTGGGAATGGACAGCGCGGCGATCACCGATCATGGCGTTATGTATGGTGTGATCGATTTTTACAGGGCTGCCAGAGAAGCCGGGATCAATCCCATCCTGGGATGCGAGGTTTATGTGGCTCCGGGTTCCCGCTTTGACCGTGAAGTGGGAAGTGGCGATGACCGTTATTACCACCTGGTTCTGCTGGCCGAGAATAATCAGGGCTACAGCAACCTGATGAAGATTGTATCCAAGGCATTTGTGGAAGGCTTTTATTACAAGCCACGTGTGGATCTGGAACTTCTGGAAAAATATCACGAGGGGATTATTGCCTTAAGTGCCTGCCTGGCAGGAGAGGTCGCAAGGTATCTTGCCCGTGGAATGTATGAGGATGCAAAAATCGCAGCCCTGCGTTATCAGGATATTTTTGGAAAAGGAAATTTCTTCCTGGAGCTTCAGGATCATGGAATTCCGGAGCAGCAGACGGTAAACCAGCAGCTTCTCCGCATGCACAGAGAGACAGGAATCGACCTGGTTGCTACCAATGACGTGCATTATACCATGGCTGAGGATGCGGAGCCCCATGACGTGCTCCTCTGTCTGCAGACCCAGAAAAAACTCAGCGATGAGAACAGAATGCGCTATGAGGGCGGCCAGTATTATGTGAAATCGCCGGAAGAGATGGCTAGACTTTTCCCATATGCCCTGGAGGCATTGGAAAATACCCATAAGATTGCTGAAAGATGCCATGTGGAGATCGAATTCGGTGTGACCAAGCTGCCGAAATATGATGTGCCAGACGGACTGAACTCCTGGGAATATCTGAACAAACTTTGCCATGAGGGACTGGAACAACGGTACCATCCGGTGACAGATGCGCTGAAAGAGCGTCTGAATTATGAGCTGTCCACCATCAAAAATATGGGATATGTGGATTACTTCCTCATTGTATGGGATTTCATCAAATACGCCAGAGATAATGATATCATGGTCGGCCCGGGACGAGGTTCTGCCGCAGGAAGCCTGGTTGCCTATACACTTGGGATCACCCAGCTGGACCCGATCCGGTATGATCTTCTCTTTGAGCGTTTCCTGAATCCGGAACGAGTATCCATGCCGGATATCGATGTGGATTTCTGCTTCGAACGGAGACAGGAGGTTATTGATTATGTAAGAAGAAAATATGGTGATGACTGCGTGGTTCAGATCGTTACCTTCGGTACACTGGCAGCCCGCGGTGTCATTCGTGATGTAGGCCGTGTTCTGGATATGCCTTATGCCCAGGTGGACACCATCGCCAAGATGATCCCACAGGAGCTGAATATCACCATTGACAAGGCACTGGGAATGAATCCGGAGTTTCGCAAGGCTTACGAGGAACAGGACGATATCCATCGTCTGATCGATCTGGCAAAACGTCTGGAGGGGCTTCCGAGGCATACCTCCATGCATGCGGCAGGTGTTGTGATCAGCCAGAAGGATGTATCGGAATACGTACCCCTTTCCAGAGCACAGGATGGTTCCATTGTCACGCAGTTTACCATGACAACACTGGAAGAGCTGGGACTTCTGAAAATGGATTTTCTGGGTCTCCGTACCCTGACGGTTATCCAGAATGCTGTGAAAATGGTGGAAAAAAGTACCGGTATGCTTCTGGATATGCAAAAGATCGACTACAACGACAAAAAGGTACTGGATTCTCTCGGAACAGGACGTACTGACGGCGTGTTCCAGCTGGAGAGTGCCGGAATGAAAAGCTTCATGAAGGAACTGAAGCCTCAGAGCCTTGAGGATGTCATCGCGGGAATTTCCCTTTACCGTCCGGGTCCCATGGATTTCATTCCGCAGTACATCCGCGGAAAAAACCGTCCGGATACCATCCGTTATGACTGCCCGCAGATGGAGCCCATCCTGAAGCCGACCTATGGCTGTATCGTATACCAGGAGCAGGTTATGCAGATCGTCCGTGATCTTGCAGGCTATACTCTTGGACGAAGCGACCTGGTGCGCCGTGCCATGTCCAAGAAGAAAGCTTCTGTTATGGCAAAAGAGCGCCAGAATTTCGTTTACGGAAATGTGGAAGAGGGGGTTCCGGGCTGTATCGCCAATGGCATTTCCGAGGAGATCGCAAACAAGATCTACGATGAGATGACAGACTTTGCGAAGTATGCTTTCAATAAGTCTCACGCTGCCGCCTATGCGGTGGTTTCCTATCAGACCGCATATCTGAAATACTACTATCCGGTAGAATTCATGGCTGCGCTGATGACGTCCGTTGTGGAAATGCCAAACAAGGTAGCGGAGTATATTTCCGTATGCCGTCAGATGGGAATCCAGATCCTTCCGCCGGATATCAATCATGGCATGTATGGTTTTTCTGTTGACAACGGTGCCATCCGCTATGCACTTTCTGCTATCAAGAGTATCGGCCGCCCGGTTATTGAGGGGATTGTGCGGGAACGAGAGGAGCACGGGGAATATACTTCCCTGAAAACTTTTGTGGAGCGAAATATTGATCAGATCAACAAACGTGTTGTGGAAAATCTGATCAAGGCCGGAGCACTGGACTGTCTGGAAGGAAACCGGAAACAGAAGATGACCATATATACGCAGATCATCGACAGTATCAACCAGGACAAAAAGCACACCATGGCCGGACAGCTGAGCCTTTTTGATATTGCTTCTGAGGAAGATAAAAAGGAATTTGAGATCCGTATGCCGCAGGTTGAGGAATATCCGAAAGAGATCATCCTGACCTTCGAAAAAGAAGTTCTTGGCATTTATCTCAGCGGCCATCCACTGGAGCGCTACCGGAATATGATGGAAAAAATGATCTCTGCAAAAACGTCGGATTTCCAGCCGGATGATGAAACCGGAATTCCGGAAGTCTACGATAACCAGAAAGTGATCGTAGGCGGAATGATTACGGATAAAACCATAAAATATACAAAGAATAATAAGGTAATGGCGTTCCTTACCGTAGAAGATCTGGTAGGCACCGTGGAAGTTGTGGTATTTCCGCGTGATTACGAAAAATGCCAGATGTTCCTGAACGAAGATGCCAGACTTTTCATCCAGGGAAGAGTATCTGCGGAAGACGACAAAGCCAGCAAACTGATCCTGGAAAAAGTCCGTACCTTCGATGATATGCCAAAAGAACTGTGGATCCAGTTCGAAAGCCGGGAAGACTACGCAAAAGCCGAGACCGGTCTGGTAGATGATCTGATGTCATCCAGAGGAAACAGCAGTGTGGTTATTTATCTCAAAGATGTCAAGGCAATGAAGAAACTTCCGCCTGCCTATCAGGTCCATATCGAGGATTCCTGGCTGGAACACATGTGTGAAAAATATGGAAGTTCCAATGTTAAAATTGTGGACAGAGTATTGAAAAACTTATAAAAATGCTATAAACTATATCCGAATATGTGTATTACAATAGGTTGTTTCATAAGATGGAGGATAACAATATGGCAGAGAACAAAATCAAAACGATCGGCGTTTTGACCAGTGGCGGTGACGCACCTGGAATGAATGCTGCAATCCGTGCTGTTGTCAGAAGAGGATTAAGCAGCGGACTGAACGTAAAGGGAATCTATAAAGGATACAGCGGTCTCTTAAATGAAGAGATCAGAGACATGACAGCAAGAGATGTTTCCGATACGATTGAGCGAGGCGGAACAATTCTTTATACTGCCAGATGTGCAGAGATGAGAACAGAGGAAGGACAGCAGCAGGCTGCAGAGATCTGCAGAAAGCATGGAATCGACGGCCTTGTTGTTATCGGTGGAGACGGTTCCTTCGCAGGTGCTCAGAAACTTGCGAACCTTGGAATCAATACCATTGGCCTGCCGGGAACCATTGACCTTGATATCGCATGTACCGAGTACACCATCGGTTTCGATACAGCTGTAAACACAGCGATGGAAGCCATCGATAAGGTACGTGATACATCCACATCCCATGAGAGATGCAGTATCATCGAGGTTATGGGACGTAACGCCGGATACCTTGCAGTATGGTGCGGTATCGCAAACGGTGCTGAGGATATCCTGATCCCGGAGAAATATGATTACGACGAGCAGAAGCTTATTGACAATATCGTAGAGAGCCGTAAGAAAGGCAAGAAACACCATATCATCGTAAATGCTGAGGGTATCGGCCATTCAGAGGCTATGGCAAAACGTATCGAGGCTGCAACAGGCATCGAGACACGTGCAACTATCCTTGGTCACATGCAGCGTGGTGGAAGCCCTACATGTAAGGACCGTGTATATGCGTCCATGATGGGTGCTCTTGCAGTAGACCTTCTTGTTGCCGGTAAACGCAGCCGTGTTGTTGGATATCGCCACGGTGAGTTCGTTGATTTTGACATCAATGAGGCTCTTGCAATGCAGAAGAATGTAGATTCCTACATGTGGGAGGTTTGCAATTCTCTTTCTCACAACTACAATAAATAAAAAATATGAACTTGAAAAAAGTTTCAGACGGATTGCATAAACTGAATACGTCACAAATAATTGCCCTCGGCTTTGCGGGGGTGATTTTTGTAGGCGGATTTATTTTGTGGCTGCCGTTCTGCAGTGCACCCGGGCAGGCTGTTACCTTCCCGGATGCTGTTTTTACAGCGGCAACCAGCGTATGTGTGACGGGACTTTCCACAGTCGTTATGGCAGTCCAGTGGAGCCCCATTGGAAAAGCGGTTATCCTGTGCCTGATACAGATCGGCGGGATCGGACTGATCGCACTGGCGAATATGATATTCATCAGCCTCCGGCGGAAAATTTCCCTGAAAAACCGGCGGATCATCAAGGAATCCTATAACCTGGATGAAATGGGTGGAGTCGTGGCTGTAGTCCGCAGTGTGGTGAAATGCGTGTTTCTTGCAGAAGGAATCGGTGCGGTCCTGTATGCGTTTTGCTTTGTACCGGAATTTGGAATAAAAAAAGGTCTGGTGCATGCCATATTTCTGGCGGTATCTGCATTCTGCAACGCAGGGATCGATCTTTTCGGGGAAACAAGCCTTTCGGTATATGTGAGCAATCCGCTGGTCAATATCACTACGATTGGCCTGATCATTGTGTCAGGTCTTGGATTTATCGTCTGGTGGGATCTGTGGGATAAATTCCGCAAGGTTCTGAGAAAAGAGCTCTCCCCATCCAGAGTTTTTCGTGTACTGCGGCTTCAGAGCAAGCTGGTCCTTACGATGACCGGGATCCTGGTATTTTCAGGAGCATTTCTGGTATTTATCTTTGAATCCGGAAACCCTTCCACGCTAAAGGGGGCACCACTGGGAACAAAGCTCATGGCATCCTTTTTCCAGTCAGTGACAACACGTACGGCGGGATTTTATACCATGGATCAGTCGCTTTTGTCCACACCTACCGTGATCATTTCCCTACTGTGGATGTTTATCGGAGGATCACCCATGGGCACTGCCGGTGGTGTGAAGACTACTACCATTGCGGTTCTGATCCTTTCTATTGCAGCATATCTTCAGGGAAAAAAGGATGTAGAGGTATACGGCCGCAGGATCCGTGAGAGCTATCTCCGTTCTGCCATGGTTGTTGCAGGAACCAGTGTGTTGATCCTTTTTACCATGACGGTGCTTTTGTCCGCAGTAATGCCGGGAGTGGATCTGGCAGATGTTTTATATGAGATCACTTCTGCGGGGGCTACAGTAGGACTTTCCAGAGGGTTGACACCTCAGTTGAATGTGGCAGGCAAATGGATTGTGATCCTTACCATGTATCTGGGACGTATCGGACCACTGACACTGGGAACTGCAGTTGTGGTGCGTGTGCGTAACAGGCCGGGAAGCACGACTCATCTCGGGGAAGAAGATATCATGATCGGTTAAACAGGAGAATAAAATGAAAAATAAATCTTTTGCTGTGATCGGGCTTGGACAGTTTGGAATGACTCTGGCGGTGACGCTGGCAGAGTCCGACTGTGATGTCCTTGCCATTGACGACAAAGAAGAAAATATCGAAGAGATTTCCGAAAAAGTAACCTACGCGGTGAAAGCAGATGTCCGTGAACCTGGAATCCTGAAAGCACTGGGAGTTCAGAATGTGGATGTGGCCATTATCGCAGTTGCCGAAAATCTGGAAGCCAGCATTTCCGCAACCATGCAGGCCAAGGATCTGGGAGTTCCCTTTGTAGTTGCAAAAAGCATGAATTCTCTTCATGGACGTATTCTTGACAAAATCGGTGCAGATAAAATCATTTATCCGGAACAGGCCATGGGACTCCGTGTTGCCAGAAATCTCCTGTCCGGCGGATATCTGGATGTATTTGAACTTTCGGCGGAATTCAGTATGGCGGAGTTTTCCATTCCGGAGTCATGGGTTGGAAAAAGCCTGATAGATCTGAATGTACGTGAGCGTTTTCACATCAATATCATTGGTATTAAACAGGGCGAAAATGTCACAGTAGATCTGAAACCGTCCGAGCCGCTTCCGGACCGCTGTTCCATAATCGCCATTGGAAAAAATAAGGATCTTAATGCGGAACCGGCGTTTATGAAGTGATTTTTCGAAGATTCCGTAAACAGGATAAGTGCAAGGAGTAAGATAAAAAGTATGATAACCAGTGTATCAAATGCAAAAATAAAAAATGTCATGCAGCTGAACCAGAAGGCAAAAGCCAGAAGAGAACAGGGACTTTTTGTGGCAGAAGGCCGGAAGATGTTCCTGGAAGCACCGGAAAACTGGGTTTTTCAGGTGTTTGTCTCTGAGACTTTTTCCCAGGATGGGGAACTGATGGCTCAGGTAGAGAAATATCCTTATGAGATCGTGAAAGATTCCGTATTCCGTCAGATGTGTGATACCAAGACTCCCCAGGGAATCCTTACCGTTCTGAAACTGCCTTCCTGGAGCGAGGAAGAAGTACTGGCAGGAGAAAATCCTCTGGTCATGGTTCTTGAAGATCTTCAGGATCCGGGAAATGCGGGAACCATTTTAAGGACCGGTGAGGGCGCCGGCGTGAGCGGTGTTTTTCTTACAAAAACCTGTGTGGATATCACAAATCCCAAGGTGATCCGTTCTACCATGGGCTCCATTTACAGAATGCCTTTTCTATATGTGGAAGATGTGGTATCATTAGAAAAGAAGCTGAAAGAAAAAGGAATCCGCAGTTTTGCAGCTCATCTGAAAGGTGAGAATTCCTACGATCATGAATCCTATAAAGGTGGTACCGCATTTTTTATCGGAAACGAGGGAAAAGGTCTTACAGACCAGGCTGCGGACGCAGCAGACTGCCTGATACGCATCCCGATGTGCGGAAAAGTAGAATCGCTGAATGCTGCTATGGCATCGGGGATTTTGATGTATGAAGCTGCAAGACAGAGAAGAGAATAAGAGAGGAGGGGTTTTATGACACCTTTGGCCTGGCTTGGAATACTGGCAATTTTACTGGTAATTGAAGCGATCACGGTAGGACTTACCACTGTCTGGTTTGCAGGCGGTGCTCTTGTGGCGTGCATTGTCTCGTGGCTCGGCGGGGGAATTGTTGTACAGCTCCTTTTATTTTTCGGAGTTTCCGTGGTGCTTCTGATCTTTACCAGACCTCTGGCGGTTCGCTACATGAACAAGGGCGTGGAGAAGACCAATGCAGAGAGCCTTCTGGGAAAAAGGGCCGTAGTGATACAGCCAATCAACAACCTGGCTCAGACCGGGCAGGTGCGGATCAATGATATCGAATGGACGGCACGTTCAGCCGACGAATCGGTTGAAATACCGGCCGGTGCAGTAGTTGAGATCAAAGAGATCCGCGGAGTGAAGCTGATCGTAAAAGAAGATAATAAGGAGGGCTAAAATTATGGGTGGAGTTATTGTTTTGCTTGTAGTCATCGTTCTTGTATTGTGGGTACTTGCATCCTGCATCCGCATTGTGCCGCAGGCTTATGCTGTGGTACTGGAACGTCTTGGCGCTTACAAAGCTACCTGGAGCACAGGTATTCATTTCAAGGTTCCGTTCATTGAGCGTGTTGCAAGAAGAGTAAACTTAAAAGAGCAGGTTGTGGATTTTCCACCGCAGCCGGTGATCACGAAAGATAACGTAACCATGCAGATCGATACCGTTGTATTTTTCCAGATCACAGATCCGAAGCTTTATGCATATGGCGTTGAGAATCCGATCATGGCTATCGAGAATCTTTCTGCTACAACACTTCGTAATATCATCGGTGATATGGAACTGGATGAGACACTGACATCCCGTGAAGTCATCAACACCAGGATGAGAGCTTCCCTTGATGAAGCTACAGATCCATGGGGAATCAAGGTGAACCGTGTAGAGCTTAAGAACATCATTCCTCCGGCAGCCATCCAGGATGCCATGGAGAAACAGATGAAAGCCGAGCGTGAGAGACGAGAAGCCATCCTGAAAGCAGAAGGAGAGAAACGTTCTACCATCCTTGTCGCAGAAGGTAAAAAACAGTCCGCGATCCTTGACGCGGAGGCTGAGAAACAGGCAGCGATCCTTCATGCGGAAGCACAGAAAGAGCGTATGATCAAAGAAGCAGAAGGACAGGCACAGGCAGTTCTTAAAGTACAGCAGGCAACTGCGGAGGGACTTCGCATGATCAAAGATGCAGGAGCAGACGAGTCCGTTCTTACCCTGAAGAGCCTGGAAGCACTCACAAAAGTTGCCGACGGCAAAGCAACGAAGATCATTATTCCGTCCGAGATACAGGGCATTGCAGGGCTGGCAACATCCCTGAAGGAAATCATGACAGATAAACCGGCAGAGCAGAAATAAATCTGCAGCCGTGAGGAGGATATATTATGAATCTTAAAGGAAGAAATTTCCTGACACTGAAAGACTTTACACCGGAAGAGATCACTTACATGATCGATCTTGCAGCGGACCTGAAAGCAAAGAAAAAAGCCGGAGAGCTTCATGAGTATTACAGAGGCAAGAACATTGCCCTGATCTTTGAAAAAACAAGTACAAGAACACGCTGTTCCTTCGAAGTAGCTGCTCATGATCTGGGAATGGGTTCCACTTATCTTGATCCGACAGGTTCCCAGATCGGAAAGAAAGAGAGCATCGCAGATACAGCAAGAGTTCTTGGAAGAATGTATGAAGGAATTGAGTACCGCGGATTTGGCCAGGATATTGTTGAGGAGCTTGCAAAACATGCAGGTGTTCCGGTATGGAATGGTCTGACAAACGAGTATCATCCGACACAGATGCTTGCAGATATGCTGACAGTACGTGAGCATTTCGGCAAACTGAAAGGCCTGAAACTTGTATACATGGGTGATGCCCGTTACAACATGGGTAACTCCCTCATGGTTGTATGCTCCAAACTTGGTCTCGATTTCGTAGCCTGCACCAATAAAAAATATTTCCCGAATGATGAACTGGTAGCACAGTGCCAGCAGTGGGCAAAAGAGGCAGGTTCCACCATCACTCTCACAGAGGATGTAGAGGCAGGAACCAAAGATGCAGACATTATCTACACAGATGTATGGGTATCCATGGGCGAGCCTGACGAAGTATGGACAGAGCGTATCCATGACCTGACACCATACAAAGTTACGAAACATGTAATGGAGAACGCCGGTGAGAAGGCAATCTTCCTTCACTGCCTGCCTGCATTCCATGATCTTAAGACAAAGATTGGAAAAGAGATGGGCGAGCGTTTCAACCTTACAGACATGGAGGTTACAGACGAGGTATTCGAGTCTCCGCAGTCCAAGGTATTTGACGAAGCAGAGAACCGTATGCATACCATCAAGGCTGTGATCGTTGCTACATTAGGAGAGCCGGAGAAATAATGGCAGAGTTATTTAATGAAGAAATAATTTCACAGGCAACACATACAAAATGGGCGGGCAAAACCGTCCATTTTGCAAGAGAAATTGATTCCACCAACCTCTGGGGCAAACGTGCCTGGAAGGGAGAAGGAGCGGGACATGGTGAGCTTTTTGTGGCAGAGTATCAGTCCGCAGGCCGTGGACGTTTTACAAGACGGTGGAGTGCACCGCCAGACAGTGCCATCACCATGAGCATTCTTCTCTGCCCGGAATTTTCTCCTCAGAAAGCGCCGATGATGACACTTGTTATGGGACTTTCTGTTGCACAGGCAGTTGCGGATCTTGGCCTTGATGTAGGAATTAAATGGCCTAATGACGTGGTAGTTTCCCGCAAAAAAATCTGTGGGATCCTTACCGAGATGACCATGAAACAGGATAAGATCGGCTGTGCGGTCATTGGCGTCGGGATCAATGTAAATATGGACAGTTTTCCGGAAGAAATGGCGGACAAAGCTACCTCCCTGTATCTGGAAAGCGGACATCTTTTTGATCGGGCAGAAGTAACCGGACTTGTGATGAAGCATTTTGAGGAAAATTATGAGAAGTTTGTGGAGACAGAAGACTTAAGCGGCCTGAAACCGGATTATGAGAAACTTCTGGCCAATCTGAACCAGCCGGTACGTGTGCTGGATCAGAACGATCCGTACGAGGGAATCGCAAGAGGAATCAACGCCGGCGGGGAACTTCTGGTGGAACGTGCAGACGGCACCATTGAAGAAGTAAATTCTGGAGAAGTTTCTGTGCGAGGACTGTACAGCTATGTGTAAAAATAGAGAAATACAGATCGGATAAAATTTCCGGCAGTAGTTTTTCGGCAATGTTTTATGATGAATTTATGTTATAAATAAAGGAGTATTTATGTATCAGGATAACATTGTGCTCTGCGGAGCAAGCTCATATGAGCAGAAATATTATTTTAACCAGGATTTTGCGTCCCTTCCGGAAGCAGTAAAGCAGGAACTGCAGATCATGTGCGTGCTTTTCACAGAGGATGTAGGCGGGATCCTGACACTGGAATTTGACGAGGACGGAAGCCTGCAGTTTAAGACAGAAGCACTGGAGGCAGATGCCCGTTTTGATGAGATCGGAAGTGCGCTGAAGATCAAGGAACTCCAGCGTGACAAAAGAGAGCTTCTGGAATCTCTGGAAATGTACTACAAAGTATTTTTCCTGGGAGATATCCCGGACGAGGAACTTAAGAAAAAAGCAGATACAGTTGAGGACTGATCCATGAAGATGCAGTGGAAGATCGGAAATGTGGAGATCCCGAATCCCTTTGTGCTTGCGCCGATGGCCGGGGTTACAGATCTGGCATTTCGAAGACTTTGCAAGGAGCAGGGAGCAGGACTGATCTGTATGGAGATGGTCAGCGCCAAGGCAATTTCTTTTCACAATAAGAATACAGAGGCACTGATGGAGATCGATCCAGGGGAGCATCCGGTATCCATGCAGCTTTTTGGCAGTGAGCCGGATCTGATGGCAGAGGTGGCAAAAAGTATCGAGGAGCGTCCTTTTGACATTCTTGATATCAATATGGGATGCCCTGTCCCCAAGGTGGTAAACAACGGGGAAGGCTCCGCACTTCTGAAAAATCCTAAACTGATCGAAGAGATCGTACGCAGTGTTTCCGGCGCCATTTCCAAGCCGGTGACTGTGAAAGTGCGTATCGGTTTTGATGATAAAACACCGGTGGATGTGGTGGAAATCGCCAGACGTGTGGAAGATGCCGGGGCAGCAGCCATTGCTGTACATGGAAGAACCCGCCAGCAGTATTATTCCGGACAGGCAGACTGGGATGCCATCTGCAGGGTGAAGGAAGCGGTGACGATTCCCGTGATCGGAAACGGAGATATCATTTCACCGGAAACCGCAGCAGCCATGTTTAAAGAAACCGGCTGTGATGCGGTGATGATCGGCCGTGCAGTACGTGGAAACCCGTGGATCTTCCGGGAGCTGAACCACTATTTTCTTACCGGAGAAAAACTTCCGAAACCAACCGTGGAGGAAGTTTGTGAAATGATCCTGCGTCATGCCAGAAACCAGATCGAAATCAAAGGTGAATATATCGGAATCCGTGAAATGCGGAAACATGTAGCCTGGTATACGGCAGGCATGCGGCACAGTGCCGGAATCCGGAGAGAATCCAACAATATTGCAAGTTATGAAGAACTGAAAAAACTTACAGATATGCTTCTTGAACGATAAAGAGGAAGAAACCGCCAGGGCTATTGACAAGGAACAGAACGCGTGCTACAGTCAGTGGGTCGGTCAGAAAACATAAGAGCTTTACAGGAGAAAAAAAGTACAGATGCCAGATAAAATAGCAGTTTTGATACCTTGCTATAACGAAAGTAAGACTGTAGCCAAGGTTATCCGTGATATGCGAAAAGCACTTCCGGAGTCTGTGATTTACGTATATGATAACAATTCCACAGATGGTACAGACGAGATTGCGAGGAAAGAAGGGGCTGTTGTCCGTTATGAATATCAGCAGGGAAAGGGCAACGTAATCCGCAGTATGTTTCGTGATATTGATGCACAGTGCTATCTGATGGTTGACGGGGACGACACCTATCCGGCGGAATTTGCGGCACAGATGTGTGAGAAAGTTCTGAAAAACGGAACAGACATGGTTGTCGGAGATCGCCTGTCCTCTACATATTTTACAGAGAACAAACGTCCTTTCCATAATTTCGGAAACAGCATTGTCCGTGGTTCTATCAACCGCCTTTTCAAAAGTGATATCAAGGACATTATGACCGGATACCGGGCAATGAGTTACCGCTTTGTAAAAACATTTCCGGTCCTTTCCAGAAATTTTGAGATTGAGACAGAAATGACGATTCATGCCATTGACAAGAACATGCAGGTAGAGAATGTGATCATTGAATACCGCGACCGTCCGGAGGGAAGCGAATCCAAACTGAATACCTACGCAGATGGATTTAAAGTGCTGAAGACGATCATGAGAATGTTTAAAAATTATAAGCCGTTGGAATTCTTTTCTATTATAGCAGCGGTGCTGTTTGTAGTCGGGATGGCATTTTTTATTCCGGTACTGATCCACTTTCTGGAAGTGGGAACTGTGAACAAACTGCCTACACTGATCGTAAGTGGATTTGTGATCATGACAGCGATTATCTGCTGGTTTTCCGGAATTATCCTGTCTACACTGGTCAATCAGCACAAGCAGGATTTTGAGTTCCAGACACAGATGGTAACCAACCGGTATAAAGACCTTTTCCCGGAAGAAAAATAAGAAACAGAAATAAGAAAAAATGCTGCGAAAAAACCGTGTGGAAATTTAAATTTTCCTGCGGTTTTTTCTACATTTTCAGGGCCCTTTTTTCGACGTGGAATGCTTGACAATACAGGGGCTTTTCGGTATAATACAGGAATTGTGAATATCCTGAGGTTTTTACGCCCTTTTTTAGGAAAAAGAGCTCTTGGGAATGGTAGCAACAGAAATATCCGAAGCTGTATTTTTTCAGAAAAAAACAGCGCGGTTTTGAAAGGAAGTAAGGCAAAATGGAAGAAGCAAAGAAGAACTTACTCACATACGCAGGACTTAGAAAACTGGAAGACGAGCTGCACGATCTGAAAGTTGTTAAGAGAAAAGAAGTTGCAGGAAAGATTAAAGAGGCCAGAGAGCAGGGAGACCTTTCTGAGAACGCTGAGTACGATGCAGCAAAAGACGAGCAGAGAGATATCGAGGCACGTATCGAGGAGATCGAGAAGATCCTCAAGAATGCCGAGGTTGTAGTAGAGGACGAAGTTGATCTTGACAGAATCAGCGTAGGCTGCAAGGTTAAGGTTCATGATTATGAGTTTGATGAAGACATGGAGCTGAAGATCGTAGGTTCCACAGAGGCTAACAGCCTTGAGGGTAAGATCTCCAACGAGTCTCCGGTAGGTAAGGCGCTGATCGGCGCTCACACCAACGATATCGTTGAGGTTGAAATGCCGTCCGGAATCATGAAATACAAAGTTCTTGAGATCCAGAGAAACGTATAAAACAGGTAACGGAGCGGATCGCACATATCCGCTGAACGATAGATAGATTAAGGAGGCCAACAAGTGGCAGAGCAGAAGAAGCAGGATGTAAACCAGCTGCTTAAGGTACGTCGTGACAAACTGGCAGACCTTCAGGCAAACGGCAGGGACCCGTTTCAGATCACAAAATTTGATCAGACACATCATTCCCTTGAGGTAAAGAAGCTTTATGAAGCACATGAGGCAGAGCTTCTCAAAGACCGCAAGGAGCTTGACGTAACAGGTCTTGATGAAGAGCAGGCAAAAGAGGCTCAGAAGAAGGATTATGAAGAAAGAAGAAGCATCATGGACGCAAGCCCGATCCACGTAGCGATCGCAGGACGTATGATGTTCAAACGTGTAATGGGAAAAGCTTCTTTCTGCAATATCCAGGACTTACAGGGTAATATTCAGGTTTATGTGGCGAGAGACGCCATTGGAACCGATTCCTATGCAGATTTCAAGAAATCTGATATCGGTGATATTTTTGGTCTGGAAGGATTTGCTTTCAGAACAAGAACAGGTGAGATCTCCATTCATGCAGAGAAGATGACTCTTCTTTCCAAGAGTTTACAGATCCTTCCTGAGAAATTCCACGGGCTGACAGATACAGATACCCGTTATCGTCAGAGATATGTGGATCTTATCATGAACCAGGACAGCAAGAATGTATTCATCAAACGTTCCCAGATCATCAAAGAGATCCGTAACTTCCTTGCAGGACGTGACTTCATGGAAGTTGAGACACCAATGCTGGTTTCCAATGCCGGTGGTGCCGCAGCAAGACCGTTTGAGACACATTATAATGCGCTGAACGAAGATGTTAAGCTTCGTATTTCCCTGGAGCTTTATCTTAAGAGACTGATCGTCGGCGGACTTGAGAGAGTTTACGAGATCGGCCGTGTATTCCGTAACGAGGGTGTTGACACCCGTCACAATCCGGAGTTCACTCTGATGGAGCTTTATCAGGCATATACTGATTATGAAGGAATGATGGAACTGACAGAGTCCATGTTCCGTTACCTTGCAGAGAAAGTCTGCGGTTCCACAAAGATTTCCTACAATGGTATTGAGATCGATCTTGGTAAGCCGTTCGCACGTCTGACCATGAACGATGCCATCAAGAAATATACAGGAATCGATTTTGACGAAGTAGCAGATGATGAGGCAGCAAAGAAACTTGCTGACGAGCATCATATCGAGTATGAGGACCGTCATAAGAAAGGTGATATCATCAACCTCTTCTTCGAGGAGTACTGTGAGAAAGAGCTGATCCAGCCGACATTCATCATGGATCATCCGATCGAGATTTCTCCTCTGACCAAGAAGAAACCTTCTGATCCGAACAAGGTAGAGCGTTTCGAGCTCTTTATCAATACATGGGAAATGTGTAATGCATATTCCGAGCTGAACGACCCGATCGACCAGAGAGAGCGTTTCAAAGCACAGGATGCTCTTGCAGACGCAGGTGATGAGGAAGCCAACCACACAGACGAAGACTTCCTGAACGCACTGGAGATCGGTATGCCGCCAACAGGTGGTATCGGATACGGAATCGACCGTCTCGTTATGCTCCTGACAGACAGCCAGGCTATTCGTGACGTACTTCTGTTCCCGACAATGAAGTCACTGGACGCTGATAAGAAAGCTTCCAAGACTTCTGAAGCAGCTCCGGCAGAGGCTGAAAAACCGGTTGAAAAGATTGATTTTTCTAAGGTAAAAGTCGAGCCATTGTTTGAAGAAATGGTTGATTTTGATACATTCAGCAAGTCAGATTTCCGTGCAGTAAAGGTTAAAGAGTGCGTTGCAGTACCGAAGTCAAAGAAGCTGTTACAGTTTACTCTTGATGACGGAACAGGCACAGACAGAACCATTTTAAGCGGTATTCACGCTTATTATGAGCCAGAAGAGTTAGTTGGAAAGACACTGATTGCAATCACAAATCTGCCACCAAGAGCCATGATGGGAATTGATTCTTGTGGAATGTTACTTAGTGCAATCCATGAGGAAGAGGGCGAAGAAAAACTTCATCTTCTGATGGTTGATAACCATATTCCGGCAGGTGCAAAGCTGTACTAAAATTAAATATAAAATCTCTAAAACCATGATGTCAGACCACAGTTGACAACAATTTGACAACAAAATTTGGGATAATAATGAATCGTTATGAAGCATGACGAATTTCAGGTGAAAGGACATAGGTTTGAGAATGAAATCAAAATTGATTCACTGGATCAATGATTGATATGCATGACAACAAGAGCACTTCTTAGAGTAATCTGAGAGGTGCTTTTTTTCGTACTAAAAAATATATCCCGGCAGTCAACTTCTGTAAAACATTGAATCAAATATTGGAGGAAAACATCATGGATAAAAATTATAAACCAATCACAAGTATGAAGGAAGTACCGAAGCAGCTTAGAAAATTGCGCCGACAGTATCTGCGTTATCAACAGGCAGAGATTATTTACAGTATTTCTCATAAGAAATTATTTGAACTTGCCAGTGATGCAGGTGCGATTTACAGAATAGATGGAACCGTATTGATCAACCGGGATATTTTTGATGCCTATCTGGAACAATTCCATGAACCGGCGACAGGAAAGGATAAGGTGGTGTATGGGATATGCACGTAAAGATGTAGAGAAAACAAAGAAAATGGCAAAGAAATTTGTACGCTATCAGGAAGGGGCAGAGCTTTACAGCATTGGACTGAAGTTCCTCTCAGATTCCATGAAATGCCCGGTATTCCCGGTACATTTCAATCATATTTTTTTTTGCATTTTTCAAATAAGAAGTATCATCGCTGATTCGTCCAAGAAGAAAATATCCCTGATAGATAGAAAGCATGCGCTGAGAAAGAATTTTTGCATGATCTGGAGACAATCCGGAGCATAACAATACTTCCTGAAAAATCTGCTCAAATTTTTTCAGTCCTTCCATAAATACAGATGCAACTGCAGGCTTGCTAAGTGCTGTTTCCATGCCCATCACCGCATACGGGCAGCCTGCAAATGTTTGTCCATTTGTCCTTTCAGATAAAAAATCAAAGATTTCTTCAATAAAACTTTCCCAGTCATTTCCCTGAGAACTATTTTGAAATTGTTCCAGTAAGATTTTTTGATAGTATTCCGTTACCGCTGTTGCCAGGTCATCCTTGCTTTTGAAATAAAAATAAAAAGATCCTTTTGGAAGGTCTGTTTGTTTGAGAATTTCGCTGATTCCAGTAGCAGAATACCCATTTTTCCAAAATAATTCAGCAGCACACTCGATCAGGCGTTGTCTGGATTCTTCACCCTTTTTCAATTCGCATTTCCTCCTTCAGTCTGGAAAACAGATGTGTAAGTGCAAACATAAGCGTTTCATAATGCATGTAATCTAAAGTATTCCTATCTGCAAGAATTTGAAGACTTGCCGGGAACTCGTCATCAGCTTCCCAGAAACGAATGATAATCGGTAAAAAAGGAAAAAGATTTAATTTAAAAGCAACATCTCCTTTTTCCAGTTCCTTTCCGGAAAGTGATATACAGGCATTACGCAATTCAACGGTTTTTCCGTTAAAAAAGTCAGCGGTATTCTGAAAAAATCCTCTGTTCGGCGAGAGATTTCCTGTTCGGACAGAGGAAAGGCTGTTTATATTTACAAATTCATGTGACAGATGGCATCTATCCTTTGAATAACATAAAACATCATAAATAGTCATTGCTTCATTATGATTAGCTTCATGAACTATTTCAAAATCATTATCTGACCACTGAACACTTCCCGTTTTTCGGTTAATACGATAGGTACGGTTAATAAAAGTAATATATAACCAGTCAGAATTGTAATCTAATGAATATTTATGTATCATTGTAGCCTGATCATATTGCAGGAAAACATGTGCCATTGAAATTTTTGTTTTATCATAATTATTGATAGCTTTCGTCATATATTTCTCCAAGAATATTTTTGTTGTAGTTATTTACAAAATAGACTAATCGGTCTATAAAGTCAATACATTTTGCGTAACAAATAAAAATTAATGATCATGAAAAGTAAATGACTAAGACTTCCCATACCTTCTGATGGCAGATGACAGAATCCCGGCAGTCAACTACTGCAAAACAGTATATAACAGTTGACAACAGGAGGAAACATATGAAGCTTATAATCAATAATACATCGATGGTACCAATTTATGAACAGATCATGGAGCAGATCAAGGCGCAGATCATCTCCGGAGAATTAAAAGAAAATGATATATTGCCGTCCGTGAGAACAATGGCAAAGGAACTGAAGATCAGTGCACTTACTGTGAAGAAAGCATATGACAATCTGGAAGCAGAGGGCATGACAGTCACAGTTCATGGGAAAGGAACGTATGTAGCGGCTTCGAATACACAGCTGATGGAAGAAGAGCGCAGGAAAGAGGTTGAGGCGGATCTGGAAGCAGCAATTCAGAAGGGAAGGCGCTGCGGAATGAAGGAGGAAGAGATCCGTTCGTTGTTTGAACTCATCATGGAGGATGAATGATTATGTTGGAGATCAAAGGAGTAAAGAAAAGCTACGGTGAATTTCAGTTAGACTGTTCGTTAAATGTAGAAAAAGGAAGAATCACCGGTCTGGTTGGAGAGAACGGAGCCGGTAAGAGTACTTTGTTCAAGGCAGTGCTCGGACTCATTTCTTATGATGCCGGTGAGATAAAGATCCTGGGAAAAATACCGGAAGAGTTAAGTGAAAAAGAGAAAGAAGAGCTGGGAGTTGTCCTGGCAGAAGCCGGATTCAGTGGATACTTGAAAGGGAAAGATGTTGAGGCAGTCCTTGCCAAATTATATCCAAAGTTTGAAGCAGAAAAATTTCATCAGATGTGTGAAGAATATCAGATTCCGTTGGATAAATTTATAAAAGAGTACTCAACAGGAATGAAAGCAAAGCTGAATCTGATCGTTGCATTGACACATCAGGCAGAATTCCTGATGATGGATGAGCCGACAGCAGGGCTTGATGTCGGAGCGAGGGAAAGGATGCTGGATATTTTAAGAGAGTATATGGAAGAAGAACCGGAGAGAAGTATCCTGATCAGTTCACATATTTCTTCGGACTTAGAACATCTGTGTGATGACATTTATGTGATACATAAAGGAAAGATCATACTTCATGAAGAGATGGATACGATTCTTGAAAAATATGCAGTGTTGAAGGTCAGTGAGGAACAATATCAGGCAGTGGATAAAAGGTATCTTTTGAAAGAGAAAAAAGAGTTTTTTGGAGTTGCCTGTCTGACGAACGAGAAGCAGTATTATATAGAAAATTATCCGGAAATCGTAGTAGAGAACGGATCACTCGATCAGGTGATCCTGATGTTGACAGGGGGCGAAAGATGATGAAAGGAATCAGAGGGCTTTTGGAAAAGGATTTTCGATTGTTTTTTCGGCAGGGTGGTAATCTTTTTTTGTGTTAGTGTTTGTAGCATTGTTTTTTATACTTACGGGAAAAACAGGAGCTGCTTTCATTGCAATGTATATCCCATCTGTTCTGGCGATATATTCAGGTAATACGATCAGTTATGATGAAAATGGCCATGGTTACACATATTTATTTTCTTTACCCGTAAATAAAAAAATATATGTCAGAGAAAAATATATTTTTTCCTTTATCATGACAGCATGTGGATGGTGCATTGGAATGATCTGTGCAGGAATTACGGTACTCATAAATCCTGAAGAGGTGTTTGATCTGGAAATGCTGGCAATGGAGTTGATCACATTTTTTGTGTTTCAGGCAATTGCGGGAATTATGATCGCGATCAGGATAAGGTTCGAAGGAGAGAAAGGGCGAATTGTGCTGCCAATCGCAATTTTAATTATTTTTGCAATTTGTTATATAATTGGATCTTTTGTGAAGGCTAACTTGGGATTAAAAGAAAGTATTCTGCATATGATAGGGGGAATAGGGGATTTTGAAATCGGGATTGCCCTCATTGTGCTAAGTCTGCTTATATGGTTTGCTTCGTATAAGTATAGTATGAGCGCTATGAAGAAGAAAGAGTTTTAAGATAGGTGTGGCAAAAATGATCCATTAAAAATAATGATTATAAAGATGTAATAGCTACCAAAAATATGAGAAAAACTTTGTGAAAAAATAGGCTTGTGTTTCGTAAGAGTCCCTTGTAAAATAGCGGACAAGGATGAAAAGAAAAGGAGATTCTTATGGGAACCAATGAAAAAGATATGACTGCCGGATCTCCCGGAAAACTGATCATAACTTTTGCCATACCAATGATGCTTGGAAATATTTTTCAGCAGTTTTATACAATGGCAGACACCATGATCGTCGGACAAGTGGTAGGAGTTAAGGCACTGGCGGCAGTAGGTGCCGGAGATTGGCTGGTATGGCTGGTGTTGGGGATCATGACAGGTATCACACAGGGTTTTTCTATTCTTGTATCTCAGTATTATGGAGCAAGGGAAAAGGAAAATCTGAAATGTGCAGTAGCGAAAAGCTATATCATGACAGCAGTACTGTCTGTGGTCGTACTCGCAGTAAGTGAAGGTACAGTTTATCATGTTCTTTTATTTTTACAGACACCGGATAATGTCATTGATCTGACAATGCTATATTTGCGGCTGATTTTTGCGGGAATCCCGATCATAGCTGCTTATAATATATTTGCAGCGATCCTTCGGGCACTTGGAAACAGCAGATCTCCGTTGATCGCAATGACAGTGGCAGCAGTGATCAATGTGGGACTGGATCTGTTGTTTGTGGCGGTTTTTGGCTGGGGTATAGCCGGAGCAGCAGTGGCGACCGTTATCGCGCAGGGATTTTCTGCCTTGTACTGTTTGATCGTATTACGTAAAATCCCGGATATCCGCCTGGAAAAGAAGGACTTTTACAGGCAGCCCTCTATGAGTTTGCGGCTTTTGGAACTGGCGGTTCCTCTTGCAATACAGAATGTGATCATCTCCGTGGGAGGACTTGTGGTACAGTATGTGATCAATGGATTTGGTTTTCTGTTTGTGGCGGGATTTACGGCATCGAACAAGCTGTATGGGGTTTTGGAGATGGCTGCCGTTTCATATGGATATGCTATTACAACCTATGTGGGCCAGAATCTTGGTGCAAAAAAATACCGGAGGATTCGAAAAGGCGTGCGCAGCGGCACTTATATGGCAGTGCTCACTTCGGCTTTCATTTCCGGCATGATGGTACTGTTTGGACGTAATGTACTGTCCTTGTTTGTATCCGGTGAACCGGATCAGACCCGACAGGTATTGGATATAGCATATAAGTATTTGTTTATTATGGCTGTCTTTTTGTGGGTGCTGTATCTGCTGTATGTGTATCGTTCCGCTATCCAGGGCCTGGGTAATACTTTGATTCCGCTTGCCAGCGGCATTGCAGAATTTATCATGCGTGTCAGCGTTGCACTGCTGCTGCCCAAAATGATCGGCGAAGACGGAATATACTATGCAGAGATCTGTGCATGGAGCAGCGCAGCTGTTTTACTATTCGTAAGTTATATGATCATTATACGAAAATATAAAGAAGTATTATGAGGCAGGACTTCCGGAAACAAAAGTCATAAGAAAGGATGCGGTAGCAGATCTGTATGATGGAATATATAAAAGCTGGGGAGATCTTTCCTGAGAAAAAACGAGCGGGCCGGCGTTAAATAAAACGCTGGACCCGCTCCATTGTGGTTTTTAGAATAAAGATATCCGTCAGTACATCACCGGTTTCCAGAGAATGGTTGGCATTTTGGGTGAGAAAGAGAGGTACATCTTTCTGCGCTGCCAGTTTCCGGATGGAATCGGTTTCGGCCCAGGGATCTGCGGTGCCGTGGAAGGCGATGCTTCCGGCAAGGGGGAAGGAAAAGGCCTCTGCAAGAGGTGTAAACAGGATGCTTTTTACAGTCAGATCGTGTCTGGAAGCATAGGCAGAGGAGATGGCTGTACCAATGCTTTTGGAAATAAACAGAATGCTGCCATAGGAATTCCAGTCGATGCTGCCTAAGGAGCGTTCTGTTTGTTCCAGGGCAAGGTCAAAGGCCTGTTTCATTTTCTCCGGATCACCTTTTACATTTTCCGGGAGAGAGCAATAAGATACGGTCTGGATCTGATAACCGTGCTTCTTGGCAAGACGGCCTGCATAGTACAGAAGTGGTTTATCGGCAGTGTATCCGATGCCTGGAAAAATGACGGCTAATTTCGGGGCATTTTTATCTGCTTCGGGTATATGTGCAGAAGTTTTTGCGTAGAGCATCTGCAGATGGATTTTTTCCTGAAGTTCTCTTAAAGTAATAGAGATCGTGCAGGAGTCAGATGGAAGGTAATCGTAATCGGTAATAAGGTTGTCTTCTTCCATGGCATAAACCATGTGTGAGGAACCCATAAGTTCCATATCTTCTTCAATATCAGAAAGTAATTCTTCGTATGATTTCATTTTCTTTTTCTCCTTATATGAAGTTTTTTCAACATATAAATCGTTTATTTTTACAGATGGTCCTATTATAATGGATTTATTGCAAGACAACAAGGGTTTCACACCAGTGAACAGAACTGGAGAAAAGGAGAAAATATGTTGACGTTGTTATTTATCATATGTATGTTTGGAGTTTTTGGAAAATTATTTTGCTTCGGCGTAAAAGCAGCCTGGGGAATCTCAAAATTCGTACTGACAATTGTGTTCCTGCCGTTGATACTGCTTGTAATGGTGGCAGGAGGACTGATCTCCATAGCATTGCCGGTACTTCTTGTTATTGGAGTTGTCGGACTGATCGCATCGAAAGCATAAGCAGAGAAAAAGCAGTTAACCTGTAAAAACGGGTTAGCTGTTTTTTTATGAAAAAATGGATGCTTTTGGGACAAAAATCCTGTTGCACAACCATAAGAAATACAATTATAATAAAATCTTATAGGGCAGCAAAATATACCGCAGGTTTCCCAAACCATAAAGATCAACAGATTGGAGAAATATATGAGATTAAGAAGTCAATCCGCACGGACTTTATTATACGAAGAAGTAGTAGAAGAACTTTACAGGCTGATCGACGAGAAGCATATCCAGCCAGGCGGGAAGCTTCCGCCGGAAAGAGAGCTGATCGAACAGTTGAAAGTCAGCCGGAATGTTCTGCGAGAAGCTTTTCACGTTCTGGAAACCAGAGGCGTGATCGTTTCCCACCAGGGAAAAGGAAGATTCTTAAGAGAACAGCCAGGCCATGGCTCAGAGAAACGTACAGAAAGTCTCAGCAAAAATCTGGAACGTTATTCCATGCTGGAAGCGTATGAAGTACGTCAGGTTCTGGAAGTAAAAGGTGTAGAGCTGATCATCCGCAACGCTTCAGAAGAGGATATTGATGATCTGGAAAAAGCCTACAAAAAAGTGGAACACACCTACGAAACAACCGGAACTACAACCGGAGAATTTGAATTGCACAAACTCTATGCAGAAAAAACAGGCAGCATGTTTATGACCCAGACCCTGGAGCTGGTGCTGAATGCCATTCTGGATATGATGTACGGGCAGTTTTATGACGTGCTGGAAGCTACATCGGAGAAGCAGGAGCTGGAATCCCACCGACAGATCATCGACGCGATCCGCAGGCGGGATACTGAGGCAGCACAGAGACTGATGCATGAGCATCTTCAGGTTACGATGGATATGCTGAAAGAAAATTGATTAAATATGCATTCAGGCAAAGCTGAAAAATAATTAAAAATTAAAAAACCATTGACGAAAAGCACCTTCGGGTGCTATTCTTTATAAACAAGTGGGTGACCAAGTGAACAAATATTAATTCAAAAAGAATGAATATGTATTCAGACGATAATTCACAATCCAGAAAGAACAGAAAGGAATACACAATGGGAAATTTGAAATGGCCGGAAGGTAAAAAATGTGCGGTAATGTTTACCTTCGACGTAGACGGAGATACCACCTGGGAAAACGGAAACCGTGGACTTCCAAATGGTGAGAAATACATCAAATCCTTATCCGTAGGCCAGTACGGACCGAAGCGCTGCGTGGACCGTATCCTGGATATGCTGGAGAGTTACGGTGTAAAAGCTACATTTTTTGTACCGGGATTAACAGCAGAGCGTTATCCGGAAGTGATCATGAGGATCGCAGAGGCAGGACATGAGATCGGACATCATGGATACGCACATGAGAGATTTGCGGGAAAAACAACAGAAGAACAGATTGAGATCATTGAGAAAACACAGAGGATTTTTAAAGATCTCATTGGTCACGAAGTAACAGGATTCCGTACACCATCCGGTGACTGGGCAAAGATCACACCACAGCTTCTGTACGAGAGAGGTTTTCGCTATTCAAGTTCCATGCGCGGGGATGACAGACCATATCGGACTGTGATAAACGGTGAAAAAACAGATTTTATCGAGATCCCTACGAAATGGGAAGTAGATGATTACGTAGCTATGGCATATAACATGTATCCGGCAGAACCGGCAGGACAGGACAGGATTTCCAGCTATCGTCTGGTAGAAGACAATTTTATGAGAGAGTTCCGCGGACATTACAGAGAGGGGCTTTGCATTTCTTATATGAGTCATCCCCAGGTAATTGGTTCCCCTGGAAGGATCCAGATCCTGAAACATATGCTGGAGCAGATCACATCCAAAGAGGATGTCTGGGTGGCAACAGGAACGGAAGTATCAGACTGGTATCGAAGCCATTCACAAGAACAGGAGGAAAAATAAGGATGAAACTGGAAAGACCAAAGTGGCCGGAAAACAAAAAATGCAGCGCCATGATCACCATCAACCTGAATGCGGAACTGTTCTGGCTGCAGTTAGATCCGACCTGCAAAGATATGCCAAAGACTCTTTCTCTTGGCCAGTACGGAATGACAAGAGGTGTGGACCGTATCCTGGAAGTTCTGGAAGAACGGGGAATCCGTGCAACATTTTTTACCCCGGGATGGGTAGCGGAGCAGTATCCGGATAAACTGAAAGCCATTGTTGAAAAAGGCCACGAAATTGCGGCGCTGGGATATCACCATGAACATATGGCACTGTTATCCGAAGAAGAGCAGGAAAGCGCCATCAAAAAAGGAATCCAGGCCATCGAAAAAGTATGTGGCGTTACACCGAAGGGATTCCGTTCCCCGGAAGGCGAGCTGACACTGGATACTTTACGGATCGCAAAGAAAAACGGGCTGGTGTATTCCAGCAATCTCTGCGATGACGACAGACCATACTGGAAAGACCTGGGAGAGGATAAGATCCTGGAGATTCCTATTCACTGGGTTAATTATGATCTTCCGTATTTTGCATTCAACTATCATCCGGCATTTCCGGCAGGACAGGGCAGGATCGCGAATTATACAGGAGTTCTGAATAACTGGAAAGATGAATTTTTCGGATGTCATGAATATGGCCTCTGCTATGTTCTGCAGCTGGACCCGGCAGCCATCGGTGCACCGGGCAGGATCGGACTTCTGGAAGAACTTCTGGATTATATTGAAACTTTTGATGGTGTATGGTGGACAACCGGTGAGGAAATGTATGAATACTGTCTGAAAAGCAGTCAGGATCGGTAAGAGGGCATACATATAACGGGAAAAGAAGGGAGAGCATTCATGGCTCATATATTTGAACTGGTAAATCAGCTTTTTGCACAGGTAGTTCCGGTGGCGGATTTTCTCTGGGACTTTCCGACAAACATTGATGCATACGCAAACATTCCGATCCTGGGGCAGCTGTCCATTGCATTTCTGCTTCTTCTTGGCGGAAGTTTGTATTTTACTTTACGGTTTGGTTTTGTGCAGGTAAAAGAATTTAAGACAGGAATCCGTCTTCTGACTTCCAAACAGCAGGCAAAAGTTGGAACTTCCCAGCTTGCGGCATTTCTGGTCAGTATGGGCGGCCGTGTGGGAGCCGGAAATATTGTCGGTGTAACCGGAGCGGTAACTATTGGAGGACCGGGAGCAATCTTCTGGATGTGGGTTTCCGCATTCCTGGGGATGGCAACCTCTTTCTGTGAGGCAACACTGGCACAGATCTTCAAAGAGAGAAAAGGCAACGAATACGTAGGAGGTTTTACCTTCTATATCCAGAAGATCTGGAAAAACAAAGCATGGATCGGTGCCGCAATGTGTATCATGTATCTGATCTACAACATGCTGAGTATTCCGGTACATACGTTCCATGTATTTACAGCAGTAAGTTCTATTGCAGATGAAGTAACAGGAAAAACAACACAGGTAACAGATCCGCTGTATTATGTGATCGCAGCTGCCATCATCGTGGTCATCGCAGTTATCACATTTGGTGGAATTAAAAGCGTAACAAAATTTTCCGATGCGGTTGTACCGGTGATGGCAGGTTTATATGTTCTGATCGTGCTGGTACTGATCGTTCTGAATATCGGAAAAGTGCCGGGATTTTTTGCAGCTGTATTTGTGGGAGCATTTAAACCAAGCGCTATTTTCGGCGGAGCATTTGGTGTGGCTATGGCGCAGGGACTGAAACGAGGACTTTTATCCAATGAGGCTGGTATGGGTACTGCGACACAGGCTTCCTCTATTGCGGATGCCAACCATCCATGCGAGCAGGGATTTATTCAGTCCATCGGTGTATTTGTAGATACGATCGTGATCTGTTCCCTGGCTGGTTTTGTGGTAACTGCAGGTGCGATCTGGAATAATCCGTCTATTGACTGGGATGTGATGAAAGCCAACAAGATCGGAACTTTCCTGACTTCAGTCAAGGAACTGGTACCAGGTGACGGAATCCTGGATGTGATCGTATTTATCATCGTGGTTGTTGCATTTGGACTGTTTGCGTTTACAACACTTCTCTGCGACCTGACTTACACAGAGATCGCTGCAAACAAGATTTCCAAGAATAAGAAATTTATCTACTTTACAAGATGCCTTGGCGCGCTGATCTTTGTTCCACTTGGAACTCTGACTGTATTATCCGGACTTCAGCTGGATAACCTGTGGTATGTATCTGACCTGATTAATGTAATTTTGATCTTTGTGAACATCCCTACACTTCTGGTTGGAAGAAAACTGGTTACCAAAGCGTACGAGAATTACAAGAAAAATCCAGGCAAGCGTTTTATTGCGTCCGAGATTGGTGTAGAATCGGATGTATGGACTGTTGAAGCAGCAAAAGAAAGCAGGTAAAAAATGAAAATAAAAGTGATCATGTCGGACAAGGCCATGAGCCGGGAAACCATGGATGCAAGGGAGCGTATGCTGAAAGCGGCACTTTCTTCCGATGCGGAAGTTTCTGTGGACTGTATCAAAAAAGGCCCGGATGAACTGGACTGTAATACAGACGAAGCTTTTGCGGCAGCGGAAATGGTGAAGGAGAGTATCCGTGCGGAAAAAGAAGGATACGATGCCATTGTGATCTACTGTTTCAGCGATGTGGGGATTGATGCCATCCGTGAAAATGTAAGAATTCCGGTGATTGGTCCCGGAGAAACCAGCCTGGCTGCGGCAAGTATGATCTGTAACCGTTTTACGGTGCTGACTTCGGAGAGTATCAATATTCCGAGAACCTACCGTCGTCTGATGCGAAACGGCATTGCCAGAGAAAAGATGGCAGCAGTCCGGGCGCTGGATATTCCAATCGGGGAGCTGCGCTCCAATCCGGAAGTAACGGAAAAATATCTGAAAGCGGTCTGCAAAAAAGCGGTGGAAGAAGATCATTCCGACGGGATTATACTTGGCTGTCTTGGAATGGCAGGATACGGAGAAAAACTGGAAAAAGAACTTCCGGTGAAGATCATCGATCCGGCATTTCTGGCTGTTGCGTATGCGGAATTGTGCGTAAGAGTTGGAATGAGACACACACCGGCAGTTTATCCGGTTTTTACAAACAGCAGTAACGTAGAATTATAAACAGAAAAATAACAAGGCAGAAACACTTTCCGGCTTAGACCCGGAAGGTGTTTTTTTGCATATAAAACAGAGATATGAAACTTGTAAATACCCGATCTTTACGGCATAATAATTCTATGGAATGTTTTGAGGAGGAATGAGTATGAGGAAAAAGATCAAAGGTCTGATCATGATGGCAGTTCTGTTAATCTGCTTTTCAGTTCCGGCAGCAGCGGCAACAGAAAGTTTTCATTTTGAGCAGAAAACGGATTCTGTGCAGGTAGGAAAAACCAAAGAGCTGACAGTTTACAATCATGGAAAAAAAGTAGATCCAAAGAAGGTTCAGTGGAAAAGCAGTAATCCAAAGCTGGCAGCCATATCCAATGGAAAAGTTACCGCAAAAAGCTGGGGAAATGTTCAGATTTCTGCTGTTTATGGTGGGAAAAAAATTTCCTGTAAAGTGTATACATATAATCAGATCATATACACAGATTTTACCGGATATAAAACAACCCCGATAAAAACAAAAAAGGGAAGAACAGTACAGCTGAAGCCGGAAAAACATGGAAGCACAGTGTTTTATAAATCTTCGAACACGAAAATCGCAACCGTTTCATCCAGTGGTGTTGTAACACCAAAAACAACAGGAACTGTAAAGATAACCTGTATATCTTTTGGAAAAAACAGATATATCGCATCTGCAAAAGTTGTGGTTGGAGCAGAACTGAAATCCATTTCGACTTCTTCAGAAATTGTAATGAATAAGGGGGAACAGAAAACGCTGAAAGTGACTGTTCATCCAGCAAATGCATATGTAAGAACAATAACTTATGCCACATCCAACAGCGCTGTTACAGTATCCAAGACAGGAAAAATCACAGCAAAAGCTCCCGGCCTTGTGAAGATTACAGTGACGGCAGATGGTGGGAAAAAGATAAAGAATACCATACAGGTATATGTCCAGGACAAAAAGACAGGCACATCCAATACACCGCTGAATGGAAGTACCGGTATGATTCTGCACAGAGGATTAAGTCTGGAAGCACCGGAAAATACACTTCCTGCATTCAACCTTGCAGGGCAGAGAGGCGCGGAGTATGTAGAAACGGATGTACGACAGCTGAAAGACGGGACATTTGTGATTTTCCATGATTCTAATCTGCTTCGTATGTGTGGCGTTGATAAGAAAATTGAAAATCTCACATATCAGGAAGTAAAGAAGTATCCGGTTATTGCGGGAACAAATGCTTCTGCATATAAAAATAATACGATTCCTACACTGGAACAGTATCTGCAGTGCTGTAATAAATATTCCATGACGCCCGTGATCGAAATCAAATCAAATCTGAATCAGAACGGTGTTGCAAAGTTCAATCAGATCATAAAAAAATCCAGAAAAAGTCCAGTTGTGATCTCGTTTAAGGAAGAACCACTGATCATGCTCAGGCAGATAAACAGAACTGTAAGCATACAGTGGATACTCCGGGATCAGATTACCAGTGCAGCACTGAATGAATGTGTCAGATATAAATTTGACATAAGTGCCCAGTATGGATGTACCTACAGAAATATAATAGCCAAAGCACATTCGAAAAATATTAAAGTCGCATTGTGGCTGTTTACAGATTCCAGTATTGCAGACTGTTATAAAAACTGGGGTGCAGATTACCTTACCTGTGAGAGAATGATGTAAGACGCATCAGGAAGGAGGTGAAACGGTATGGAAACAGAAATGTCAGGAAGATTGCTTATTACCGGAGATCTACATGGTGACACTGCGGCATTAACGATGATTACCAGACAGCTTCGAGAGGGAGATGCATTATTTGTTGCCGGAGATTTTGGATTTGTATTTTGGGATAATAAGGATGAGCATGTATTTTTGGATGATGTAGACCGGTTTCTTCAGAAAATAAACGGATATGTTATTTTTGCGGATGGAAATCATGAGAATCACCGTGCGCTGAATAAATTTCCCGTTGAACAATGGAATAACGCCAGAGTTCATATGATCCGAAGCAGGATCATTCATGTGCTTCGAGGAGAAGTCCTCTGTCTGAAAAAGAAACGGATATTCTGTTTTGGAGGAGCTTTTTCCATAGACAGGGCATATCGTACTCTGAACAAAAGTTACTGGAAGGAAGAAGTTCCCTCTGAGGAAGATTATGAGAACGGAAACAAAAATCTTAAGGCCTGTGACTATAAGGTAGATTATGTGATCACACATACCTGTCCATTAAATCTTATACCTTCACTTGGGGGATATCACTCGGCGATGGAAGAACGGCAATTGCAGAATTATCTGCAGTATGTAAATGAGACGGTATATGATTCACTGACCCGGTGGTACTTTGGGCACTGGCACAGAGATCAGGAATTTGGCGAAAAGTTCCGTGTGGTCTATCTGGATCTTGTAGATATGGAAACGGGAAAAAAGATCTGGTGATTATCCTTGCTTTTATATTGGTAACAGGCTATACTAATGAGACATATATCTGATTGATGGAGGGTTTTATAAATGAAAATTGCAGCAACATACGATAACGGAAACATTTTCCAGCACTTTGGAAAAACTGAGTTTTTCAAGGTGTATGAGGTAGAGGATAATAAGGTTGTTTCCAGTGAGGTGATCGGTTCCAATGGTACCGGACATGGTGCACTTGCAGGACTTCTTGCAGAGCAGGGAATCAGCGTTCTGATCTGTGGAGGAATCGGTGGCGGAGCACAGAGTGCACTTGCTGAGGCTGGTATTGAGTTATGTTCCGGAGCACAGGGTGATGCAGATGCGGCTGTAGAGGCTTATCTGAAAGGTGAGCTGGTATCTACCGGTGTGAACTGTGATCATCATCATGAGGAGGGACATTCCTGCGGAAGCCATGAAGATGGACACTCCTGCGGCGGACATGAGGAAGGACATTCCTGTGGAAACTGTGGTGGCGGATGTGGTTCCCAGCCGGCTATCACAGGTCCTAATGTTGGAAAAACCTGCCGTACCCATTACAGAGGAACATTTAACGATGGAACACAGTTCGATTCTTCCTATGACCGTGGCGAACCGCTGGAATTCATCTGCGGAGCAGGACAGATGATCAAGGGCTTTGATGCGGCAGTTGCAAACATGGAGGTTGGCCAGGTGGTAGATGTTCATCTGATGCCTGAGGAAGCTTACGGTATGCCGAATCCGGATGCGATTTTTACACTTGAGATCGAACAGCTTCCAGGTTCCGAGGATCTCACTGTAGGACAGCAGGTATATCTTTCCAACCAGTACGGACAGCCGTTCCCGGTTAAAGTAAACGCAAAAGATGAGAAGACCATTACTTTCGATGCCAACCATGAGATGGCAGGTAAAGAGCTGAATTTCAGAATTGAATTAGTAGAAGTAAAATAATCAGAAACAGTGGGAGGTGCTGTATGGGAGCATATGGCATCTCTCTTTTTGTCTGAAGGAAGGTGGGTTTTCCGGTGAGGATTTCTATGATACCATTTGGACTGCTGTCCGGTTTTATGGACAGTAAAGAAATACGGATCACAGAGCTGGGAGAAAATGGATTCCGGTTTCGGCTTGCAGAGGAATGTCCGGAGCCGGAGCGGTTTCTGATCTGTTTTTATGATATGAAAAAAGCCGGGTATCGGAAGGTGGAGATCCGGAAGTTTGAAATGAACGCAGTGGCGGGGACTTCGGCAGCGGAAGAGTGGTGCGTACAGGAAAATGATGGCTCTTTTTTCAGGGAATATTCTGTGAGAGTAGAACAGAAAGACTATATGGAAGAAGTTCAGCGTCTGGCCGGAGAGTACAATAGATATATTCGCCTGAAACTGGAGGGCGATGATGGAGAGCTGGCGAAGGCACTGACCGGTTATCCTGCGGAACTGGATGAGGTGCATTGTGAGAGCCTGGAAGAGCAGAGGAAGCTGTGGTTTGGAGAGAATTCCAGTTCTATAAGACAAAATCCGGATGCAGATCAGAGTGTAGAAGAATCATTTTTGGACAAAGAAACAGAGTTTGCCCTGGAACTGAACAATACTTCTCTGTATGAAGAATATCTGCGTCAGCTGTTAAAGGATTTTCTGGCGTCTTACTGGCAAAAGAATTATCTCACTCACAGCTGGCTTGCAGGCCGGACACCGGAGAGATTTTATATTGGAAATCAGTTTTGCCATAACCTGTTTCCCACAGAAGAACAGCTTTTTTCTATTATGGATAAAATGCGATCGGAAGGACTGGAGATCACGCTGGCATTTTCTTATATCCGGGAATTTATGCTTCCTTCTGTGGGAAAACTTCTGGAAAAAGTGGATAACTGGTGCTGTATTCATGGGATGAATGTGGAAATCGTAGTTAATGACTGGGCCGTGGCGGAAATGCTTCATGGAAAAACATCTCATTTGTGTCCTGTTTTTGGGACACTGCTCAATAAACGGAAAAAAGATCCGCGGATGAAATATAAATCCGGTGATATCTCATTGTTTCAGCAGAACAGTCTGAATGCGGAGTTTTACCGGGATTTTCTGGCGGAAGAGTTTCATATCCACAGATATGAATGGGAATCCTGCGGTTATCCACAGGAGTTTCCTCCTGGGAAAAACAGCCTTCATCTGCCTTTTTATCAGACAAATACTTCCCAGTATTGTCCGCTGTATGCCCTGTGCACTACAGGGGACCGTGGCACGCAGCAGCTTGCAGAACACTGTCCGAAATTCTGCGAAAAATACGCACTGCTTTACCCGGAACATTTACACATGATGGGACGGTATAACTCTCTGTTCGGTGTGGATAAAACATTTCTGGAGTCACCGGAAATGTGGAAAAAAATAAAGGGCATAAAACCGGACCGCATTGTTGTGAATCTGTGACGGGGAGGAAAGAACTATGAAAATCACAGCTGGATTAGGCTCCATAGATGAATATGAACGTTTCGTGCAGGCAGGAGCAGATGAATTTTTCTGTGGCTATGTTCCGTTTTCCTGGGCGGAAAAATATGGCACGGTAATGCCGTTAAACCGCAGGGAAGTTCTCTGTTACAATGTGCAGCTTGGCGCATACAGTGAGCTGGAGATTCTTTCCCATATGGTGAAAAAATATAAAAAACCGGTACATCTTACTTTCAATTCCCTGTATTATCTTCCGAAGCAGTATCCGGAGATCGGGGATATCATAGAGCAGTGCATGAAACTGGGATTTCGAAGTTATATCATTGCAGATCCGGCGCTTTTTGCTTATCTGAAAAAAAGGGGGATTTCCTGCGAGATCCATCTCAGCGGAGAGACAGGGGAAGTGAACAGTGAGATGGTAAAAATGTTCCGGCGTTTTCCACTGAAGCGGATAATTTTTCACCGGAAAAATACATTCCAGGATATGCAGTCCGTGATCGCAGCAGAGAGAGAGGCGGAAAAACAGTCAGGCATCCGGCCGGAAAAAGGGATGGAATTCGAAGCTTTCGTGCTCAATGAAATGTGCCAGTTTACGGGAGCATTCTGCAATTCTCTGCATTGTGATGAGATGGGATATCTTTGCAGGGTGCCTTACTGGCTGGGTACTGTGCGGGATGACGATGTTATTCCCGAAAAGATGCGGGATCTTCAGGCGCAGGTCTGGGAGCGGGAACCAGATCCATCTGCTTATGATGACATAGGCTATCTTTGCGGAGAAACAGGCTGTGGTTTATGTGCTCTGTACAGGATGAAGCAGGCGGGGATTACCCATCTCAAGCTGGTCGGCCGTGGAAATTATGTGGATCACATGGAAAAAGATATCCGGAATTTGCGAAAGGCGCTGAACATTCTGGAAACAGCAGAAAATGAGGAAGAATTTCAGTGTACGATAAAATGTACAGTATTTCCCAATGGGTGCAGCGGAAGGTGTTATTATCGATAACAGAGTGTGATAGTTTTCGGTTGAAGTTGCAGTTTTGGGCGGGGTATTATAATATTAAATACTAGTACAGGATCAGGGAAAGGACATTACGAATTTATGCTGAAACAGTTTTTTAAATATATTTTTCAGAGTATTGCAGGTATGATCGGGATATCGGTTTATATTCTGGCGGATACTTTTTTTATATCGGTTCATTCGGGAGCGGACGGGCTGGCAGTTCTGAATCTGATCCTTCCGGTGTATGGCGTAGTCTATGCCATTGGAGCGATGATCGGTATCGGCTCAGCTACCAGATTCGGGATCAACAGAGCCAAGGGTGAGGACACGGATCATTATTTTCTCCAGTCCGTTTTCTGGAGCGTTCTGTGCAGCGTGCCTTTTATTATCACAGGTATTTTTGCACCAGAGAAATTTCTGCATCTTCTTGGCGCAGATGCGGGTCTGACTGCCCTTGGAAAAAGCTATCTCCGGATCATGCTGATCACTACACCATTGTTTATGACAAATTATACGTTTACCGCGTTTGCCCGAAACGATCAGGGAACGTCCACAGCCATGACCGGCGCAATTTCTGCCAGTTTGTTTAATATTGTGTTTGATTACATTTTTATGTTCCCTATGAAGCTGGGACTTGCGGGAGCGGCACTGGCGACAGCCATTAGCCCTGCGATCACCATGGCCATCTGTACCACCCATTACCTGGGGAAAAAGAATCACGTGGGATTCCGGTGGGTACGGCCTTCCATCCGTCATCTGGTTTCCTGCTGTCAGCTTGGAATTTCGGCTTTTGTGGGAGAGCTTTCCTCAGCGATTATTACGATCATTTTTAACATGCTGCTTCTTGGAATTGCGGGAAATGTAAGCGTGGCAGCTTATGGAGTGGTGGCCAATCTTTCTCTTGTTGCAATGTCCATCTTTAACGGACTGGCACAGGGAGCACAGCCTCTTATCAGCAAAAGCTACGGAGAAGGACAGCGTGACCATGTAAAAAGCCTGCTTCGCTGGAGCCTGATCGCCAGTGCAGTGCTGGAAGCGGTGACGATTCTGGTGGTGTGGGGATTTACAGACAACCTGATCGCTGTTTTTAACAGTGAAAATAATCAGCAGCTTCTGGATTATGCTCATGTGGGACTGCGGATTTATTTCCTGGGCTTCCTGTTTGCAGGGATCAACATTATGCTGGTAGCGTATTTTTCGGCAGTGGACCGTGCTGTTCCTGCGATCACCGGGTCTCTTATGCGAGGAGTGATCGCCATTGCCATCAGTGCGGTGATCCTTTCCAGACTGTTTGGGATCAACGGAGTGTGGAGTTCGTTTTTGAGCTCGGAGATCATTACCTTTGTCGTGCTTCTTGTGCTGGCGAAGGCAGGGAAGAAAAGAGGATTAAAAAATGAAATTTGATCGTGTAAGAAAAGAAGAGGCAGATACCGTTTTAAAATTATATCGTTCGTTGCTGGGGACGCCCTACTGTGTGTGGACAGAAGATTATCCAACAGAAAAAGAAGTGGAATTTGATCTTTCCAGAGATGCCCTGTTCTGTATGCGGGACGATGACGGGAATATTACAGGTGTGATTTCCATTGATGATGATCCAAACGTGGAATGTCTCACATGCTGGTCGAAAACCATGGTGCCGTCGGCGGAAGTCTCTCGGGTGGGAGTATACCAGGAATTTCAGAACCAGGGAATTGCCCGGAAACTTCTCGTGGGCGTGATGGAAGAACTGAAGAACCGGGGATATCAGGCCGTGCATCTCCTTGTTGCAAAAGATAATGTAAAAGCGCTCCGTTCTTACGATAAGCTGAATTTTGAGAGCGTGGGAGAGTGCGAACTCTGGGGACATATGTACTGGTGTTATGAGAAAGCATTATAGAAAGAATTGAAAAAAATATGCACTTTTCAGACTGGGTATTGATGAACAACCAGTAAGGGAGGTGCATATTTTTGTATAAATCGCAAGTGCTTCGATCATGTTTAAGATAATGTATCCGCCGACAGAGGCATTTAAATCCTCCGGCAGCTGTCCCTCTCAATTAGATGATGGGGCACAATGATCTTCGTAGCTGGAAGGTTCGGGTTTTCAATATGGCTGATCATCTGCGTAGCTGCCTCCATTCCAAGCTGTCCGGAATTGATATCAATGGAAGTCAGCTGGGGTGAGGTCAGTCTGGCAAACAGTGAGTTGTTAAAGGAAAGGATGGACAGATCTTCCGGTATGGAAATCCCCGCTTCCATGCAGATACGCTCCAGGGAAAGTGCCAGGATGTCATCACTGACCAGCATGGCGGTTGGACGGTCGTTACCTGTAAGCAGTTTCCGAAGCTCCTGAAATTCATTCTGGGATGCTCCCGGAACTTCGATACAATATTCCGGCTGTACCGTCAGTCCGTGGTTCAGAAGAGCTGCCATATAGCCTGTTTTTCGGTCTGCGGAAAAGACCAGAGAATTATCGACACCCAGATATGCGATCTTCCGGTGGCCCAGTGCATAGAGATATTCGGTGGCTTCCTGTCCGGCCAGAAGGTTATCGTTATCAATATAGATCGTGTGGTTCGTGTACTGTGCCGGTTTTCCGATAAGGATATAGAGAAGTCCCTCACTGAAAAGAAAATCAATGACAGGGTCGTTCACACGGGAATAAAGAACAATAAATCCATCCACTTTACCACTTCTGGACATGGAACGGACTGCAGTCAGAATCTCCTCTTCATTCTGTCCGGTGACAATGGTGCTGATATACTGATGGGCGTTACAGTAGTGGCTGATTCCACGGATCGCCTCCAGGTAAAAAGAATTCTCATAAGTTTCTTTCGGTGACGGAGGCAGGATAATACCGATGGAACGGGAAATCTGAGCGGCCAGATTGCTGGCCTGGAAATTCGGCTCATAGCCAAGCTCTGCCATGGCTTTTCGTACACGTTCCTTGGTTTCCTCACTGATGGATGGATTATTCTTGCAGGTTCTGGAAACAGTGGAAGGGGACACCCCGGCCAGAGCTGCCACATCTTTGATGGTTACTGCCATAAAATTTGCCTCCTTATGGATATGCCGGATCAAAGCGGAAGTATGCCTCTGATCCGGCTTTTTTATCTCAGTCTGATAGAGATATTGTAGTTCATAACAAGGATACTGTCAAACATATTGCACGTAAAATTGCATGAAATTGCGTAAAAACAGATGCACAGAGAATTAGGTAGTGAGATGCAGACAGATTTCTGCTTGGCATGATGAAAAACTGCACAAAATCAGGATGTAAAAATTGTAAGAAAGGTAGAAAAGAAAAAAATGCATTGCACTTCATGCAAAATGGACGTATAATTTACGCAAACGGTTGCGTAAATTATACGAATATGCATCCGTGAGAGGATAATAGATAAGATGCTCTGAGATGCAGGGCTCAACATAAGGAGAGAAAAGATATGGATAAAAGAGCAGCCGGCATTCTGATGCCGATCACAAGCCTGCCGTCAGAGTACGGTATTGGATGTTTTTCAAAAAGTGCCTATGATTTTGTGGATTGGCTGAAGGAAGCAGGACAGAGCTACTGGCAGATCCTTCCGCTGGGCCCTACAAGCTACGGAGATTCCCCGTATCAGTCCTTCTCTACCTTTGCGGGAAATCCGTATTTTATCAGTTTGAAGGCACTGGTGGAGGAAGGCGTTCTTACAAAAGAGGACTGCGAGAAAGTCAACTGGGGAAAAAGAGCGGACAGCGTAGACTACGAGAAGATTTATAAAGGACGTTACAAACTTCTCCGCAAAGCTTACGAGAACAGCAACATCAGCGAAAATCAGGATTATCAGAGATTCGTGGCAGAGAATAAATGGTGGCTTTCCGACTATGCACTTTTTATGGCTGTGAAAGATCAGTTCGGCGGTGTGGAGTGGACCAAATGGGCGGAGGATATCCGTCTCCGCTGGGGAAATGCCATGGATTACTATCGCAGAGAACTGTATTTTGATATTGAATTTCAGCAGTATATGCAGTTTAAATTCTATGAACAGTGGATGAAACTGAAAAAATACGCCAACGAAAAAGGGATCCAGATCATTGGGGATATTCCGATCTATGTAGCTATGGACAGTGCGGATACCTGGGCACATCCGGAGCTTTTCCAGCTGGATGAGGAGAATGTACCTACAGCGGTAGCCGGATGCCCGCCAGATGGATTTTCCGCAACCGGACAGCTCTGGGGAAATCCTCTGTACCGCTGGGATTATCACAGAAATACCGGATATCAGTGGTGGATTTCCAGACTGAGCTATGTATTCCGTCTTTATGATGTGGTAAGAATTGACCATTTCCGTGGATTTGATGAGTATTTTTCCATTCCGTACGGTGCGGAAAATGCCATTGGCGGCCACTGGGAAAAAGGCCCGGGAATTGATCTTTTCCGCAAAGTGGAGCAGGCCCTTGGCTGGAAGCAGGTCATTGCGGAGGATCTTGGCTATGTGACAGATTCCGTTCGCCAGCTTGTCCATGACAGCGGTTTTCCGGGAATGAAAGTCCTGGAGTTTGCTTTTGACTCCAGGGATTCCGGATGTGCCAACGATTACCTTCCGCATAATTATCCGGAGAACAGCGTGGCATACACAGGAACCCACGATAATGAGACCATTGCCGGATGGTGGAAGAGTATTACGGTAAAAGAGCGCAAGCTTGCCAGAGATTATCTCTGTGATAACTGGACACCGGATAAAGAGCTGTACAAATGCTTTATCAGTATGGTTATGCGAAGCAGTGCAAAACTCTGTGTGATCCCCATGCAGGATTACATGGGCCTGGATAACAGCTGCAGAATGAACCAGCCGTCCACAGTAGGAAAGAACTGGAAGTGGAGAATCCGTAAGAGAGAGCTGACGATCAAACTTCAGAAGGAAATCCATGGAATGACACTTCGTTATGGACGGATGAACTGGTCCGATTAAAAGGAACGTTCATGAAGTATATTCCGTTTAAACGGGACGTGGAAGAGAGTGGAAAGATTTTAGATAGAATCGTAGTTTTTTGTGTGATATAATGCTGTTTCGTGGAGGCAGCTGTCAGTAAAGGGGAGGCTGACAGCTGTCTTATTTTAACCGAATGCGGATGATTTTATCCGCTTACAGCAAGGGGAGAATTATGACAGGAAAAACACACGCGGCAGTCGGACTTGGAACGGTACTGGCAGTTACACAGCCCTCCACAGTTTCCGGTCTGGTACTTGCCGCAGGAACAGGAATGCTTGGAGCGCTGATCAGTGACATTGACGTGGGAACTTCCAAGTCCCATAAAGATGCGGACCGGATTACGCTGATCGCGGTACTGCTTGTGGCAGCAGAGATCGCACTGAATTATTTTTATGATTTTTCCATCTGGGAAAAGATCCGAAATGACCAGTCCATGGCACCGGTAGCTATGGGGGTTATTATTTTTATTGCAGTCTGTGCCTTTGGAAAAAATCAACCGCACCGGTCGTTTATGCATTCCATTATGGCCATGGCCATTTTAAGCGGAGCGCTTTCCATGGTATCTGTACAGCTGGTACCCTACTTTGTGACAGGCTTTGCGTCCCATCTGATACTGGACTGTTTTAACCGGAAACGGGTCCGGATTCTGTATCCGCTGCCAGGAGGAATTGCGCTGGATTTCTGCAAGGCAGGGGGCTTTGTTGACTCACTGCTTTTCAAACTGGGATCTGTGGCGGTGATCTTTGAGATCGTGTATCTGGCTGTGCGGATGGGTGAGAGCTGGAAGTTTTTTCAGATGTAGAGGATATCTTATTTACCGAGTGCAGATATTGCAGGAATTGAAGGTTGAGACAAAAAAGGAGCAGATTTTCCAATTGTGGAAGATCTGCTCTTTTTTTACAAATTAACATATGTAAGTGTGATTATTTTTTCTTTCTGATCTTGCAGGCGCATGCTGTATAAAGTACGTCTGTGGAAGAATTCAGTGCTGTCTCGCAGGAATCCTGAATAACGCCTACGATGAAACCGACACCAACTACCTGCATGGCAACGTCGTTGGGGATTCCAAAAAGGCTGCAGGCCATGGGGATCAGAAGAAGAGAACCACCGGCAACTCCGGAAGCACCTGCCGCACTTGCAGCAGCCAGGATGCAGAGGATCAGAGCGGTCGGGAAATCTACGCTGATACCAAGGGTATGTGCAGCTGCCAGAGCCATGATGGAGATTGTGATCGCAGCACCACCCATGTTGATGGTCGCACCAAGAGGGATGGAGATGGAGTATGTATCCTCATCAAGTCCAAGGTCTTTACAGAGCTCCATGTTTACCGGAATGTTGGCTGCAGAGCTTCTTGTGAAGAATGCGGTGAGACCACTGTCTTTCAGGCAGCGAAGAACCAGCGGATATGGATTCTGGCGTGTGCAGATAAAAGTAACGATCGGATTCAGTACAAGTGCTACAAACAGCATGGTTCCAACCAGTACACAGATCAGACGGCCATAGCTTAAGAGTACGCCAAGTCCCTGCTCGGAGATGGTTGTGAAGATCAGGCCCATGATACCGAATGGAGCGAGGTTGATGATCCATCTTACTGCTGTGGAAGTTGCATCGGAAATGTTTTCGATGACGGTCTTGGTTGTTTCGCTTGCGGCCTTCAGTGCAATACCGAAGATGATAGCCCATGCAAGGATACCGATATAGTTTGCGTTTACAAGTGCGTCAACCGGGTTGGAAACAATGTTCATCAGAAGGTTTTTGAGGACTTCTGCAACACCGCTTGGTGGAGTGACATCGGAAGTATTTGTATTCTCGGAAAAAGTCAGCATGATCGGGAACAGACGGCTGGAGATAACAGCTGCCAGTGCTGAGAGTACATTTCCCAGAAGATAAAGTACAACGACGAATTTCATGTTTGTTTTCTGGCCCTTTCCCATATGGCACAGAGAGCTCATTACCAGGAAGAACACCAGGAGCGGAGCAATTCCACGGAGAGCACCGACGAACAGGTCACCGAGAATGGAGATCACAGACGCCTGCGGAATTGCAAGTCCGAGGATGATACCAACGATCAGTCCGCAGATGATACGCTTGATCAGATTGATGCTGTTCCATTTTTGAATCAGGTTTTTCATAACTACTTTCCTCTTTCCTATTGTATGAGTGGGCATTTTACTGCTTTGAAATAGAATATTACTACTGCATCACGTAAAAGCACAATATAGCAATTATATACAATTTTGTCCGCCTTGTAAAGACAAATGTACATAATTGGAGAAAAATATGAAAAAACCCGGCGTAAGGCTGTTCTGCTTACGCCGGGTTATCGTCTTTCAGCAATAAGACTCCGACCATTAAGAGTGGAGATGAATTGCGTTCGTTATGTACGTATTTTTTTGAAGCTGATAGCAAAGAAAAGAGTTTCCGCAAATCCGGTGATCCCCCATGAGAAGATATAAAGAAGATACAGCGCGGATATCGTCTGGAAATGTGCGAACACCGTGTAGATCCAGATGATACGGAATACACAGGATCCCAGGATGACGATAACGGTGGGAGGGATACTTTTTCCGATGCCACGGGAAGCTGCGATACTGCTATCCATAAAACAGCTGAAAGCATAACAGAAGCCCATGATCCGGATCCTCTGCATACCTGCATCGATAACAGCCGGTTCTGTAGCAAACAGCGACAGGAACTGCCGGCCAAAGATCAGAAGCAGCCCACCCAGGATCGCGCCGGAAATAAATGCATATGTAATACTGATGCCGTAGGATTTCAGCATTCGTTTTTTGTTTCCGGCACCCCAGTTCTGACCGATGAAGCTTGCACATGCAGTATAGAAAGCAAACATGACGTTATAGATCAGGGAGTCTGCATTTGCAGCGGCGGCATTTCCGGAAACCATGACTGCATCAAAAGAGTTGACACCGGCCTGTACGAACAGATTAGCAATGGCAAAGATACCGTTTTGGAGTCCTGTAGGGATACCCAGGAGCAATACGGCTTTGCAGGCCTTGGGATGAAGGCGGATCTTTCTCAGTGATACTTTGCAGTCATCGGTTCGTCTCAGGAGATGGCTCATAACCAGAAATGCAGATACATACAGGGAGATCGCACTGGCAGTTGCCACACCTGCGGCGGCCATATGGCAGACGATAACAAAAAACAGGTTCAGAAGAACATTGATCACTCCGGCAATGGAAAGATAGATCAGTGGTCGTTTCGTATCGCCGCGGGCACTTAAAACACCGTTACCAAAATTGTATACAGCCATGGCAGGCATGCCCAGAGCGTAAATCTTCATATATAAAACAGCCTGGTCGATCAGTTCCGGCTTTGTGTTCATCATGGCCAGCATCTGTCCGGAAAACAGAAGACAGATGATACAGACCAGAAGACCTGCGATGGCACAGAGAAGAAGGGATGTATGGATCGTTTCTTCCGTGCCTTTTCTGTTTCCGGCGCCAAGTTCGTGGGCTACACGGACGTTGACACCGGCACCCATGCCGATCAGGATTCCGGTAAACAAAGTGACCAGAAGCGTTGTGGAACCCACAGCTCCAAGTGCCAGGTAGTCCGCAAACCGTCCTACAACCGCAACATCGCTTAAGTTAAAAAGAACCTCCAACACCTGAGACCCCATCAAGGGAAGGCTGAAGAGGAGGATATTTTTCCAGAGAGAACCGGAAGTCATCTCTATGGAATGAGTTTTCTTTTTTTCATTTTCACACATAAAATTACCTCATAAAAAGTATATAAAATTCCTTCATCCAGGTTATACAATACTCTGTTGAAAAAGGTTTGTAAAGAGGGGAAAACCGCGTAAAATAAATATTTTTCGGGCAGATTCTACTTGACATATCCGGTGGTTCATCATAAGCTGTTGAGAGATATGGAAAAATCGAAAAGTCTTTGAAAAAAGGGGAAAAATACACATGAATAACTGGGACAATGTACGTCTGGTACCGGAGTTTAACGAGCAGGGTGTCGCATGCTATCGTCTTGATGGCGGAGATTATGTAAACGAATATTATATTACTTCAGAGGCAGAGACAAGAAAGCTTCTGAATACTCCGGAAGTGGTAGGATATGAGGTATATAACTGTCTGATCCCGTCTACCTGCCAGATGCTTTATTATCTGAAGGAGCAGAAGAAGGTTACCACTGCAAATATTCTTTCTATCTTAAGAGGGGCGCTGAATTATCCTCTTGAGGAAGCCTGTTATAAAGAGCATATCCGTGTTCATGATATCAGCTTTCTTTCCAGCGAGCGTGTTTTTGCGGAAGATGAGATGACAGGGCTTGAGATCAAGTACAGCAAACTGACCATGGTTCCGGACAGTACTCTGATGATCGGTGACATCATCGCAAGTGGTGAAACACTGATCCATTGTCTCCGTTATGTGACTGATTTTTACAGAGAACGTGGGACAAAACTTCGTAATATTATCATCTTTACTATTGGAGGAACCAGGGGAATAGATATTCTTGAGAACCTGACAAAAGAGATCCGCGAGTTCTGGCCGGAGTTTGAAGGATTTATCACGGTATTTTATGAAGGAATTTTTTCCACCTATCAGGATAAAGGCGTTTCCGGGATCAATCTTCCGGATGTTGATTTCTACTGGAAGGGTGGAATCGTTGCACCGGAATTTCGAAGAGAGACACTTTCCATGTGCAGCCCTCTTTTTGAAAAATGTATTATCTACGATGGCGGCGCAAGACGTTATGAGATCCATGAGCATGTAGAGGAAGTCCTGGAATTCTGGGAGGGAATCCTGGAGCGCGCGGACAAGATCGACTTCAAGGAGCTTCTGGATGAGAAACTTGGCTATCCGACACCGATCAGCTACGAAGACTGGCTGGCTCACAACCACTACCAGGAGATCCGCCCTGCCGACACCAAATGGCTCTATCGTCAGGAGCAGGGATATATTGAGAGTATGAAGAACATTACACTGAGGGAACTTGCCGAGCAGAGGATCGGAGAGTTTCGAAGTGCGTTACGGAAATATATTCTGTAACAGTTTAGAGTATAAGACGTAAGTAAAAACAGCCTAGAGCAAGCTTGCTTGTGGAAGGCTGTTTTTATTTACACAACAGGTATAAAAATGGTAAAATCGGGATAGAAAAAAGGCAGGGGGGAGGAAGATTTTTGGCTCCCGTGCCAGAGGAGATTTTAAGCGAACCAGCGATACTGATATTGGGAGGGGATCATACTGTATGAAAAAGTATGAGAATTTTTGTGCATCGCTTGTAAATATGAAGACCTATGGCTTCGGGCTTTGCAGGCGAGAAATAATGTAACGCATTCTTATAATCAGAAAATTGCACTGGGAATTGTGGCAGAAGCGAAAGCAGATTATTATGATATGTTTACAAAGTTGAAAACGGAAATAGAATCAAATTGGATTTAACGGCAAAAATAAGATAATCAAAGAAAAGGAGATAAGAATATGCCATACATTAAAAACATCGAACACGAAAAAGTAGTAGATCTTGCAGGTGAAGTCCAGTACATGCCGGGACAGGTGGTGAGCAAAACTCTGGCGCAGAATGAGGCGGTCAGTGTGACACTTTTTGCTTTTGAGAAAGGTGAGGAGATCGGAACTCATGATTCCAAAGGTGATGCCATGGTGACGGTTCTGGATGGTGTTGGAGAGTTTGCTGTAGGCGGTGTGAAACATGTCTGCAAAGCAGGTGAGGCCCTGGTAATGCCGGCAACTATTCCTCATGCAGTTTATGCGGTAGAGCGTTTTAAGATGCTCCTGACAGTTGTGTTTCCTGTTGAGAAATAAACCGGATAAGGATTGTACGTTGATTTCAGCACAAACAATGATATAATAAATACTAGCAATGAGACAGTATTTTCAGAAATATTGTGTTCATGACCAGGCAGTAAAACAAACTGGAAATGAAAGTCAGAAATACAGCAAACCAAGGAGGATCTTAATACAATGAAAATCGGAAATGATATTTATTATGTAGGTGTAAACGACCATCAGGTAGATCTGTTTGAGGGACAGTATGTAGTACCAAACGGAATGTCCTACAACTCCTACGTGATCAAAGATGAAAAGATCGCAGTTATGGATACTGTAGATGCAAACTTCACAGAAGAATGGCTGGGAAAAGTAGCAGAAGTTCTGGATGGTGCCAAACCGGATTATCTTGTTGTACAGCATATGGAGCCGGACCATGCCGCAAATATTGAAAACTTCATGAAAGCATATCCGAATACAACCGTTGTTGCTAACACTAAGACATTTACCATGATGGAGAACTTCTTCCGTGGAATGAATCTGGAAGGAAAGAAACACGTAGTAGCCAACGGCGACAGCCTGACACTTGGAAAACATGTCCTTACTTTTGTATTTGCACCGATGGTACACTGGCCGGAGGTTATGGTCACATATGACAGCACAGATAAAGTTCTGTTTTCCGCAGACGGATTCGGTAAGTTCGGAGCCCTTGATGTGGAAGAGGACTGGGACTGCGAAGCACGTCGCTACTATATCGGAATCGTTGGAAAATACGGCCCGCAGGTACAGAAACTTCTTAAAGTAGCAGCAACTCTGGATATTCAGACTATCTGCCCGCTTCATGGACCGATCCTTACCGAGAATCTTGGACACTACCTGGAGAAATACGATATCTGGTCTTCCTACAAGGTAGAGAGTGAAGGCGTAATGATTGCTTACACATCCGTATATGGCCATACAAAGAAAGCAGCAGAACTTCTTGCACAGAAACTGGAAGAAAAAGGCTGCCCGAAGGTTGTTGTCTGCGATCTTGCAAGAGAAGATATGGCAGAAGCAGTGGAGGACGCTTTCCGCTACGGCAAACTGGTACTGGCCAGCATTACATATAACGGAGAGGCTTTCCCGTTCATGAGAACATTCATCGAGAACCTGACAGAGCGTAATTACCAGAACCGTACCATCGGCCTCATCGAGAACGGAAGCTGGGCACCTACCGCAGCTAAAGTCATGAAAGGAATGTTCGAGAAGAGCAAAAACATTACATGGCTTGAGAATAATGTGAAGATTATGTCTTCTCTTAGTGATGAGAATGTAGCAGAGATCGATGCGATGGCAGAGGAACTCTGCAAGTAATTTCTGAATGCCAGGCATATGCAGAAGAAACTGAAGATATAACATAATAAAAAGACGTGAACCCGGATTGATAGGTCCTTTCATTTACTGAGTTGTTAATGAGAGAAATATATCAATCCATAAGGTTACGTCTTTTTTATTTACCGAGCAACAGGAAAAAATTATCTGTGCTTGTATAATTTTAGAAGATGCTACAATAGATTAAGCGGCTCGTGAAAAGGATATTTTCGTAGTTGCCGGCAGATCCTGAATTCTGACCTGAGATTAGAGAAAGGGTCATGCCACAGAATAAGTTACATTCTCTTACACCACATAAATCCATAAGCCGGAAGCACCACATCCTTAAGCTCCAGAGTCTGTCCGGTAATAAGATCACGGAAGGTTTCTTCTTCCTGCATCCATGCAGTTTTTTCACTGTCACTGAAGTTGAAAATTCCGATAAAACGTTCATTTCCCTTCTGGCGGAGGATGCAGAGAATGCTGTCATCATGAACATCGTATGTATACACATCGCAGTCTTTGTCAAAAACAGATTCCTGGCGGCGGATCTGCTCCATGCGACTCAGTGTCTGGAAGATCTGGCCCTCAACAGAAGTTTTTGATTTCCGTTTTTTCGCGAGATCCCACTGGAAAGCACCGCGGTGGATATAGCGGGAATCCGCTGCTTTATCCGGATCATCTTTATAGGAATAATCATTGAGACGGCCAACTTCATCGGAACTGTAAAGCATTGGGATTCCGGACTGAGTAAGCATATATGCGTGAAGCATCAGATCTTCACGGATACCTCTTTCCAGCTTCTCATCATTTTTTTCAAAAAGTGCAGCCTCGATTCCACACATGGAAGCAGTGGTTCCGCAGAAACGGGCATCCTGAGTTACCGGGTCATCGTTATAAAGCTCTCCGCGGCTGTCGCTTCCCGGATGTTTTCCTGTGAAGAAATCGTTGAGGTAACGCTTGTGGGCCGGCTCGTCCATGCCCCAGTCTTTCAGAGTGGCGAAATCCAGTCCCCAGCCAATGTCATCATGGCAGCGGAGATAATTTAGGAAAGTATACTGCTTCGGAAGGCTGTTCACAATATCCATCTGTTTTTTCAGAAGGCGGATATCACGGGTGGCAATGCTGTTCCAGGTTGTAGCCATTGTTGTTACATTGTAAAGCATATGGCATTCCGGTTTCTCCACGGTTCCAAAGTACGGAACAACTTTTTCCGGTTCCATAACAACCTCGCCCAGAAGAACAACACTCGGGCAGACGATCTCAGCGATCATACGCATCATACGGACGATGGTGTGAACCTGTTTCAGGTTACGGCAAGGAGTTCCCAGCTCTTTCCAGATATACGGAACCGCATCGATACGGATCACGTCCATTCCCTGGTTTGCAAGGAAGAGGAAGTTGTACATCATCTCATTGAAAACACGGGGATTGCCGTAGTTCAGATCCCACTGGTACGGATAAAAGGTAGTCATGACATAGTGACCGATATCCGGAAGCCAGGTAAAGTTCCCCGGAGCAGTGGTCGGGAATACCTGTGGTACGGTCTTTTCGTACTCGTCCGGGATCTCACGGTTGTTGTAGAAGAAGTAGCGGCTCATATATTCGCCGTCACCCTGGCGTGCTTTTTTGGCCCACTCATGATCCTCGGAGGTGTGGTTCATAACAAAATCCATACACAGGTTCATTCCGTTTTTGTGGCATTTATCTGCAAGGGCAGCCAGGTCCTTCATAGTACCAAGGTCCGGGCGGACTTTGCGGAAGTCGGCTACTGCGTAACCACCGTCGGAACGGCCTTTCGGGGTATCCAGGAAAGGCATCAGATGAAGGCAGTTCACGTTGCATTCCTTAAGATATGGAAGCTTGGCAGAAACTCCCTTGATGTTGCCGGCAAAATTGTCAATATAGAGCATCATGCCAAGCATATCCTTCTGGCGGAACCAGTCCGGATTTTTTTCTCTTTCCAGGTCGCGGTTTTTGAGCGCGCGGCGGCGTGCTGTAAAATACTGGTACATCTGGTCGCAGAGCTCTGCAAACATATCGTCATTGTGATAAAGCTCTGTGTACAGCCATCGAAGCTCGTCGTGATGATGGTTTAAACGTTCCTGAAAAATTTCCTGATCTTTTTTCATGATTTCCTCCCTGAATAGATATTTATAGATGTCGGGAAACCTGTAAAATATTTCCCGGCGGTAATGGTTATCTGACATTTTTCCACAGAATTATAGCATGAAGTTTCCAGTACATGAATATACGGGTTGTTATGGAATATGGAAAAATGTTGTAAGTATTTTCAGTCTCCTGTTGTCTGCCGTCGTATCAGAACAGGAGTGATCTTTTTGTGGATCGGTTTTTGAAGCGGTGCCGGTTTTCTTTTCTTCATTTCGTTCATCTGTTCCACAAGCAGTTCCATGGTAGTCTGTGCGATCACATCAATCTGCTGTCCAATAGTAGTGATCGGGATGATGGACTCCGCAGCAATGGGTGAATTATCGAATCCGATGATCTGATATTCATCCGGCAGACAGTTGTATTTCTGGAAGATCAGATTGAGAAATATATTTGCGTAAGTATCATTGGATAAAAATATGCCTTTTTTCTGACCGGAATATTTACTGTCAATATCCTGAAAGATCACACGCATCTGTTCAAAAAGCTCCTGATAGGAATCACCGGAAACATTAAGGTTCAGTTCATAAGGAACATGATATTCCCGGCATGTTTCCTCAAAGGCACGGATACGGTCATAAGCCGGAATATTCTCAGGTACATGGACATTGATGTGGATTAGTACATCACACTGATTACGTATCAGCAGAGAAGTAGCCTGCATGCTGCCCATGTAATTGTCTGTTGTAACGCTGCATATATGTTCTGCTTCACGTTCAATGGCGATCACAGGAATATTATAGGAAGCCAGTTTTTCAGAGGAAAGAGTATGGCTGAGAACAATAAGTCCTTCAATCTTATAAGCCATCAGCTCGTCCAGATACTGCATTTCTTTCTCCGGGCCGCCATCACTGACAAAAACCAGAAATTTGTAATGATAATCGGAGTAACTTCGAAGAAGCTGTGTCAGCATTTCGGAATAATAATGAAGATAAAGGTTCGGGACAATGATCCCTACAAATTCGCTTTTTCCATTGGCAAGAACCCTGGCAAGCTTGTTTTTTCTGTAGCCGAGCTCATCAAGGGCTTTTGCGATCTTTTCCTGATTTTCCAGGGTCAGAGAATCCGGATGATTGAAATATCTGGAGATCGTAGTCTTGGAAAAACCAGTGTATTCTGCAATATCGGCAAATGTTACCTGTTTTTTAGCCATAAAATAAAAAAATAGTCTCCTTTTAACAGCAGAAAGTTATGATACGGAATGCAGATGTGATCATATAAGAGAAATCTGCAGACCGTACAAGATAATTGGATTGATGTAATTAAGTATAACAATACAGACGTTAAATAGCAATAAAAAAATAACCAGTTAAGTTACCGGTAACTTTTCTTGAATAAATTAACAAAAAAGGTTGACAGAAGCTATGTCATATAGTAGTATCAAATTATAAAGTAACCGGTTACTTTACCGGTTACTAAACAAGAACGAAAGAACAAAAACGGGAGGAAAAGAGAAGGAAAAAAGGTTCTGCGAAAGCTGTTCCGGCAGGAAAAAGAACTGCTGCAGAAAAGCTTCAGTATGTGAAAAAGAACTGGCAGCTGTATGTGTTTTTTCTGCTGCCTGCACTTCTTCTGACGATCATCTTCAAATACGTGCCCATGGGTGGCGTACTGATCGCTTTTGAGGATTACAATGTCATTGATGGTGTATTTGGAAGCAAATGGGTAGGACTGGAATACTTCCGGAGATTTCTGGCATCACCGGATTTTATGAATTATCTTGTGAACACTTTGAAGCTGAGTATTTACGGACTGCTGTGGGGATTTCCGATTCCGATCATCCTGGCACTTCTTCTGAATCAGATCCGGAGAGCCGGGATCAGGAAAAAAATTCAGCTTCTGATCTATGCGCCGAATTTTATTTCCGTTATCGTACTCTGTGGTATGGTTCGTATGTTTCTTTCACCGGTAGGTCCGCTGAATAAACTGATCGGTTCCGATGCCAACTGGATGACTATGCCGGCAGCATTTCGTACCATTTACATAGCCAGCGGAATCTGGCAGACAGCCGGATGGGCATCCATTATGTATACTGCAGCACTTGCCAATGCAAGTAAGGATCTGGAAGAGGCAGCAGTGGTGGATGGAGCAAATATCCTGCAGCAGATCTGGTATGTACAGCTTCCGGCTATTAAAAACATCATTGTGATCCAGTTTATCCTTCAGGCCGGAAATATTATGAGCATTGGTTTTGAAAAAGCATATGCACTGCAGACAGATATGAACCTTCCTGCATCTGAGATTCTTTCTACTTATGTATACAGAATCGGTCTTCTGAATGGAGACTATGGATATTCTACAGCAGTGGGGCTGTTTAATTCAGTGATCAATGTAATTCTTTTGATCTTTGTAAACTGGGTAGTCAAGAAACTGAATGACGGAGAGGGATTATAGGAGGTGCTGTTATGGCAAAAGCAAAGAAAAAGAAATATTCGGCATCTGACAAAGCCATTTTAGGAATCGGATACGTACTTCTGGGTGCATTTGTACTTTCCATTCTGGTTCCGCTTTTATATGTTGTGATCGCATCCTTTATGGATCCGAATGTGCTGAACAGCCAGGGGATCAGCTTTGATGTGCGGAAGTGGACGATCGATGCGTACCGCAGAGTTCTTGAAAATAATATGATCTGGAGAGGCTTTGCAAACTCATTTTTTTATTCCCTGGTGTTTACCATTATTTCAGTTCTGGTAACTCTGCTGGCAGCATATCCAATGTCCAAGAAAGAATTTGTGGGAAGAAATTTCTTCAATGTTATTTTTCTCATTACCATGTTTTTCGGTGGAGGAATGATCCCGACTTTTATCCTGATCAATCAGTTGCATCTGGTAAATACAATCTGGGCAATCCTGCTTCCGGGTGCGTTTAATGTCTGGAACATGATCCTTGCCAGAACCTATTATCAGTCTATCCCCAAGGAACTCAGAGAGGCATCTGCCATTGACGGTGCCACGGAAATCGAGCATTTTTTCAAGATTATGATGCCGGTATGCAAACCGATCATCGCAGTGCTTGCACTGTGGTCCTTTGTAGGAATGTGGAACAGTTATTTTGACGCTATGATTTATTTGAATGATGCGAAACTGCAGCCATTGCAGCTGGTACTTCGTTCCATCCTTGTACAGAATACACCGCAGCCCGGAATGATCGCAGATATCCAGAGTACTGCACAGATGGCAAAGGTAGCGGAACTTCTGAAATATGCTACGATCATTGTATCAAGTTTACCGCTTCTGATCATGTATCCATTCTTCCAGAAATATTTTGACCAGGGCATTATGGTTGGTTCTGTAAAAGGCTGATGACAGGAGGTTGATAATGATGAAAAAAAGAATGAAGGCATTATTGGCAATCGGGCTTTCTGCAATTATAATGGTATGCAGTGCCGGATGTGGAAACGGAAAAGAACACATGAAAGCAGAAACAGATCCGGATATCCCGGTGGAAGATGTGTCCTTTCCTCTGAAAGAAAAAGCAGAGCTGTCTTTTATTACCAGTGCACCTGCAACATCTACACAGGAACCTAATGAAAGAACGATTTTTAAAAGACTGGAAAAGCAGACCAATGTCCACATTGACTGGACCTGTTTTGTATCGGATCAGTTTGATGATAAAAAAAATCTGGCGCTGGCACAGTTCGGAAATCTTCCGGATGGACTTTTTAACGCAGGGATGAGTGATTATGATCTTCTTCGTTATGCCAAACAGGGAATCATTATTCCGGTAGAAAATCTCATTGATAAATACATGCCGAATCTTAAGGCTGTATTTGAAAAATACCCGGAATACAGAACAATGTGTACAGCACCGGACGGACATATTTATTCTTTCCCATGGATCGAGCAGCTTGGTGCGGGGAAAGAAGCCATTCAGGCAATTGGAGATATTCCCTACATTAATAAAAAATGGCTGGATTATCTGAAGCTGGACGTTCCGACTACAACTGAGGAACTGGAACAGGTTCTGGTCGCTTTCCGCGACAATGCAGATAAACTGGAAAAGAAATTCAACATTGAGGGTGGTGTGATCCCGATGTCCTTTATCATCAATAATGGTGATCAGGATCCTGCAATTCTCATCAACGGATTCGGAGAAGGATATGGTGACACCGGTGATCATTTTGCAGTGAAAGATGATGGAACCGTTATTTATACAACTGTACAGGAAGGCTATAAAGAAGGTATCCAGTGGCTCCATCAGCTGGTAGAAGAAAAGCTGGTGGATCCGGAGGCTTTTACCCAGGAATGGTCAACTTATGTTGCAAAAGGTAAGAACCACAGATATGGTCTGTGTTTCACCTGGGATATTGCAAATATTGATAACAATGAAGATTATGTAATGCTCCCGGCGCTGGCCGGTCCGGATGGTCTTGTAAATATCACAAGACAGAATAACAGTGAAACCAGTGGCTTTGACAGAGGACGCTGCGTTCTGACTACAAGCTGTCGGAATACGGCACTGGCAGCAGCATGGATCGATCAGATGTATGCACCGATCCAGTCTCCGCAGAATAACTGGGGTACTTACGGGGAAAAAGATTCATTTAATATCTTTGAGATGTCCGAGAATGCAGAAGGTGGTCAGATGCTGAAACATATGGATCTGGGAGATGCATCTCCGGTAGAGGTTCGTGAAGCACAGTCTGTAAACGGACCGTTGGCAATACTTAACGAGTATTACGATGTATATGTAACAGAGCCGGCAGATGCAAAATGGCGTCTCGACAATATGCACGAAACATATCTTAAGGATATGAACAGTAAATATGTGTATCCGAATGTATTTATGAGTATTGATGATACCAATAAGGTATCTCAGTACGACACAGATATCAAGAAGTATGCGGAACAGAAAAAAGCAGACTGGATCCTGAATGGCGGCATCGATAAAGAATGGGATTCCTATCTGAAAAAGATGGAGCAGTATGGACTGTCTGATTATCTGGCAATCAAACAGAAATATTTTGACCAGTATCAGAAGTCTCTTAGTGAGACAGAGAAATAAAAACAGAAAAAGATACCGGTCAGAAACATAAAAAAGAAAGAGAGAGCAGAGTATGAGTGAAAAACTTGAAAAAGCACGTCTTTATGAAATAGAGGAAGCAAAAAATATCCCGCAGGAAGAGAAACCGGCCTTTCATGTATCTGCACCGGTTGGCTGGATCAATGATCCCAATGGATTTTCTGTTTTTAAAGGAAAGGTACATCTTTTTTACCAGTATCATCCTTACAGCCGTGACTGGGGCCCTATGCACTGGGGCCACAGTGTGACGGAGGATATGATCAGATGGGAGCAGCTTCCTGCAGCGCTTGCACCGGATCAGGAATATGATCGAGAGGGATGCTTTTCCGGAAGTGCTATTGAAGCGGATGGAAAACAGGCTTTGATCTACACAGGAGTTACAACAGAAAAGCTGCCTGATGGAAAAGAAGAAGTCCGGCAGAATCAGTGCCTTGCCTGGGGTGACGGAAAAGATTATGTAAAGGCAGAGAAAAATCCGATAGTCACCGGGGATATGCTTCCGGAGAAATGCAGCAGAGTTGATTTCCGCGATCCGAAGATATGGGAAGATAACGGAATATACTATATGCTCGTAGGATGCCGCAGCGAAGAAATTCCTGGACAGGTAGTTCTGTTTTCCAGTAAAGATCTGAAAGAATGGAAATTTGAAACAATTCTTGCGGAGAACTCCACAGGAGAAATCGGTGTTATGTGGGAATGCCCCGATTTCTTTCCGCTCGGGGATAAACATGTGCTGATCTGTTCTCCGCAGCATATGCGGGCAAAAGGGTATGAGTTTCATAATGGACATAATTCCCTATATTTTACGGGAGATTATGACAGCGAAAAACATACATTTGAAAAAGACGCACCGGTAAGTCTGGACTACGGACTTGATTTTTATGCGCCGCAGACAACCCTTCTTCCAGATGGAAGAAGAGTGATGATCGCCTGGATGAAATCCTGGGATAGCTGTGTGATCAAGGAAAAGCAGAGATGGCAGGGAATGATGACTCTTCCGAGAGAGCTGGAATATCGTGACGGAAAGATCTGGCAGAAGCCGGTCCGAGAAATTGAGAATTATCGGAAAAACCGTTGCTGTTATGAGAATGTAAAAGTGGGTGAGAGCTTAAGCCTTGAAGGCGTCCGTGGCCGAATGATCGATCTGACTGTGGAACTGCAGAACGCAGATGGCATCATGGATGGAAGCAGGAACTCCGGAAATCCAAATCAGGAAGCATTGGATGTGTACAATGAGTTCCGGATCGAGCTTGCACGCAATGAAGAATATACAACGGTCTTTACCTATGATCGAAAAAGACAGATACTGGAGATCGACAGAACCTGGAGCGGGGTGCAGCGTGATGTTGTATGTACAAGAAAGCTCCAGATCACAGATGACAGACAAAATCTGAAGCTGCGTTTTATCCTGGATCGAAGCTCCATAGAGCTTTTTATCAATGATGGAAGCAAAACTGCGACTACCGTGATCCCAACACCAGTGGAAGCAGATGAGATCCTGTTTCACAGTGACGGAAATGCTGTGATCCAGGTTGAGAAATATGATATTGTGTTGTAGAAGCCTCTCAAATATTGACAATTTCTCTATTTTTGTATAACATAGGGGAAGTTGCTTACGCCGGATCAGGAGTTATTCGTATCTCCTGATCCGGCATATATTTACAGGAGAGGAACACAGGAATGTTTTATCAGTTAAAAATCACAAGAAAAGGAACGAAACCGCCGGTATGGAGACGTTGTACTGTTGCGGCTGACGTTACATTTGCAAATATGGCAGCCATGCTTGAAAAACTGGTTCAGTATCCGGCAGGCAGCCTATATGAGATTGAATTTTTTCAGAAAAAAGTACAGATCCGTGAGAACGGTGACGGAGAAGCGAAGAATAATTTCACATTATTAAATGCAGGCGAGACAGAGACTGCAGAGCTTATGGATTCCGAGAAATGGTTTACCTTCCGTCAGTATGGCGCGGATAAGGAAGCTCCGGAATACAGAGTTGATATTGAGAAGAAAGACGAGGGAACAGCAGAAGCTCCTTCTATTGTAAAAGAAGTAAAGGGTGAGGATGATCCGTACTGGACAGAGGCACCGGAGCTGGGATGCACTGCAGCAGTTGAGACAGAGGCGGAAACAGCCAAAGCATCGGAAGACATTGCTGCAACAGTAGCAGCAGTAGAGGCAGCAGCCAGAGCTGCAAAAGCAGATGAGGCAGCCACAGGCAGCAGAAGAAATCCTACAGTAAAAGATTTCCTCATGTCCTATCGTAAAGAAGACCTTCTCAGCATTGCAGGTGAGCTTGGACTTCACTGCAGGGGAATGGAGCAGGAAGAGATCGCCGCAAAGGTTGCCGCAGAGGTTCTTAAACCGGAGGTTATGAAAGCAAGCTTCCTCGTAGCAGACGATCAGGAAGTACTGGCTTTTGAGGCGGCTATTCAGAGAAAATGCTTCCATGTTGCAGAGGATGAGTGGAATACATTAGAATGGCTGAACGATATGGGCTACCTTGTTTCCTACAGTGATGATTACGCAGAAGTTCCGGCAGAGGTTGTAGCTGTTTACGATCAGATCAATACACCGGAGTTCCAGACACTTCGCAGCCAGGTAAACTGGTTGAAGGATTGCCTTATTATGGTAAGCTATCTGTATGTATCTGCACCGGCAAAGACCGTATATGAGATGTTTAAGCAGAGAAAAGGCTTTGACATCGGATATGACAGATTCATCGAGCTGTATCATACCATTCCGGAGAAGGCCTGTATCTGTGAGCTTGCGGAGGATCAGCTGATCCTGAAATCCGCACTGGTCAATAACATTTACAAGGATATCGAGAGACGTCAGGGTGGACGGAAATTCTATATTCCGTCTGTAGATGAGATCCTGGATTATTCCGAAAACGGGTATCCAACAAAATCTGCTTCTTACCAGAGACTGGGCAGATTCCTGCTGGATGAGATAAAGGTTTCCGATGCAGTGAAGGATCAGGTACTGTTCTTTATTTACAAAGAATGCTCCATGGATGGCAGAATGTCAGCGATCATGGAAAACCTGAACCAGAAGGGGATCCAGTTTAACGATGAGCAGCTTGAGAAATTTACAAAGCTGATCATGGAGGCAAACAATAACACAAGAATGCTGGAATTCCGCGGTTACACACCGAATGAGATCTCAGGAGCAGTATGGCCGTTTGCCACAGGCAAGCCGCACACTGCAATGCCGAACAGCTTTGTGCCGACAGCAATGCCGATGCAGCCGGCATCTGCAAGAAAAATCTATCCCAACGATCCGTGTCCGTGCGGAAGCGGTAAGAAATATAAGAAGTGCTGCGGAAGAAGATAATTCTGCAGAAAATTTACCGTAATTCCGGAGCTGAAAGTTCCCATAGATCGTTGCGGAGCGACTGCGCTCATGAGTGAGCAGCGAACGCGGATGATCTGGTCCGATTTATCGTTTGATGCAGTATCTCCGGAAATACCATACAAATTAATATAAGACAGTTCGTTTGTACCATCCTGTCTATAAATAAAACCAGGGCTGAAGAAGATGTGAGAATCAGGGCAGACTCGTGGCGGGTCTGCCCTTTTTTTACTTTAACTGGATCAAGGCCGGGAATCCCGGCTTTTTTTATTTATGGAAATATTCGGGTGGTGTGACAGATCCAGAAGGAGGAAAAATTTATGTATCAGTTAAAAACAGAAGCAGATTTCGATTCGGCACACTTTCTGTCCGGTTACACCGGCAAATGTTCCAACATCCATGGTCATCGCTGGCATGTGGAGATTGAGATCGAAAGCCGGAAGCTGGAGAAAAACGGTCAGGGGCGAGGGATGCTGGTAGACTTCGGAGATCTGAAAAAGGATCTTCGGGAGCTGGCAGATTCCATGGATCACACGCTGATCTATGAAGAAAATACATTACGTCCGAAAACGCTGGAAGCACTGGATGAGGAAGGCTTTCATCTGGTGAAGGTTCCCTTTCGCCCTACAGCAGAGAATTTTTCAGAATATTTTTTCAGAAAAATGGAAGAAAAGGGCTATCCTGTAAAAAGAGCTGTTGTTTACGAAACACCAAATAACTGTGCAGCTTACCGGGAAACGGAAGAAGAAACGGAGGCGGTATGGCTATGAGTACCTATCAGGTTGTAGAGAAATTTGTCAGCATCAACGGAGAGGGCAGACGGGCAGGAGAGCTTGCCGCTTTTATCCGGTTTAAGGGTTGCAATCTTCAGTGCAGCTATTGTGATACCAGCTGGGCAAATGAGCCGGGATGTGAGAGTGAAAGGCTGACAGAAGAAGAGATCCTTTCCTGGATCCGTGAAACAGGCGTAAAAAATGTGACACTTACAGGCGGGGAACCACTTTTACGGAAAGGCATGGAGGAGCTGATCGAGGCAATCCTGGAGGATCCATTCCGGCGGGTGGAGATTGAGACCAATGGAAGCGTAGATCTGAAGCCTTATCATATATTAAAAAAACGTCCGTCCTTTACCATGGATTATAAAGCACCGGACAGCGGCATGGAAAAAGAGATGCTCCTTTCCAATCTGGAGCTTCTGGGCAGTGAGGATACGCTGAAATTCGTGGTCAGCAGCCGCAGAGATATGGAAAAAGCTCTGGAAATCCTGGAAAAGTACAGGCTGGTCGGAAAAACGGCAGTTTATTTCAGCCCTGTTTTCGGCAGGATCCAGCCGGTGGAGATCGTGGATTTCCTTATGGAAAAAAAGCTCAACGATGTAAAGCTTCAGATCCAGCTTCATAAGGTGATCTGGGACCCGCAGAAACGGGGAGTATGACAGGAAAACATATCACAATATAACAAGAAATACCGCAGAAAAGGAGAACGCTATGAAAGCACTTGTACTTGCAAGCGGCGGTGTGGATTCCACCACCTGCCTGGGGCTTGCCGTAAACAAATATGGAAAAGAGAATGTAATTGCATTAACAGTAGCTTACGGACAGAAGCACACAAAAGAAATCAAGGCTGCCAGAAAAACAGCAGAATATTACGGAGTGGAGCATCTTTATCTGGATCTGGAGCCGATCTTCCGGTACAGTGACTGCTCGCTGCTGAAGCATTCAGACAGAGAGATCCCGCACGAAAGCTATGCAGAGCAGCTGAAGGAAACCGATGGCTCACCGGTTTCAACCTATGTGCCGTTCCGGAACGGATTATTTCTTTCCTCGGCAGCAAGTATTGCGCTGTCAAAAAACTGCAGTGTGATCTATTACGGAGCACATGCGGATGATGCAGCCGGAAATGCATATCCGGACTGCAGCAGTGCGTTTCACAATGCGATCAACGAGGCGATCTATCAGGGAAGCGGCGGCCAGCTGAAGGTTGAGGCGCCTTTTGTCAGCTGCACAAAGGCAGAGGTCGTAAAAACCGGCCTGGAGCTGAATGTTCCTTATGAACTGACCTGGAGCTGTTACGAAGGCGGCGAAAAGCCCTGCGGTGTGTGTGGAACCTGTATTGACAGAGCAGAGGCATTCCGGCTCAATGGAGTGAAGGATCCGGCACTTGACAGATAGATCGGATCATAAATATCCGTTTGACCATAGAAAGGAAAAAAATATGAGCAGAGAAAACCTGGAAAAAGAAGGGATCACCCTTCTCGGAAATCAGAAAGTAAAATATCCGGACAATTATGCTCCGGAGGTACTGGAAACATTTTTGAACAAGCACCCGGACAACGATTACTTTGTAAAATTTAACTGCCCGGAATTTACAAGCCTTTGTCCCATTACCGGACAGCCGGATTTCGCGACGGTCACGATATCCTACGTACCCGGTGAAAAAATGGTGGAGAGCAAATCTCTGAAGCTGTATCTTTTCAGCTTCCGCAATCACGGAGATTTTCATGAGGATTGCGTGAACATCATTATGAAGGATCTGATCCGTCTCATGGATCCGAAATACATTGAGGTCTGGGGAAAATTTACGCCGAGAGGCGGCATTTCCATTGATCCATACTGCAATTACGGAAAAGCCGGAACCAGATGGGAGGAGATTGCCTGGAAACGTCTGACAGAGCATGACATGTACCCGGAAAAGATCGATAACCGGTAGAAAAACTAAAAGTCCCTGTTTTCACTGCGAAAAGCAATGAAAGCAGGGGCTTTTTGTTTAGGTGCGCCTAGCGGCGCAGGTTTATCTTTATGACAGCCGGATGCACTCCGATTCTGTGTCAAACAGATCAGCGATCACATCGTGCACGGTTTCGATCTTATCTGCCATATAGGCCTTTGCTCCGCAGAACAGCAGGCCGTTTTCCACGTCGCCCTTTACGGCGGCGATCAGCTTGTCTGTAATGCAGTAAGGGATCTCGCCGGGGGAACATTTGGCAAGGCAGCGGTGGCAGGGACTGTGCGGGATTTTTTCACCGGCCATGACGTGCTGCATGAAGGAGTTCATAATGGCACGTCCCGGCATACCTACCGGACTTTTTACAATGGCAATGTCGTCCTTTGCGGCGTGGATCAGGGATTCTTTCAGCCGGATGTCTGCGTCACATTCTTCCGTTGGGATAAAACGGGTGGCGACCTGAACGCCGTCCACACCAAGATCAAGGACATGCTTTACATCCTCGTGCGTGGCGATGCCGCCGGCAGCTACTACAGGGATTTCCGTGCCGAATTTTGCGGCATAGCTTTTTACAGTCTGGACGATCTTTCGGATCTCATTGTCGTAGGCTTCCGGTGTATAGGAATCCAGCTCTTCCTTGTGGAAGCCCAGATGACCGCCTGCCTGGGGACCTTCGATCACCACAAGGTCTGCAGTGCGCTTGTACTTTCTTTCCCAGTATTTCAGGATAACCTTTGCAGATTTGTCCGTTGAGACAATGGGGGCGATCTTTGTTTTGCTTCCGCTGACAAGAGCAGGGAGCTCTGTAGGAAGTCCTGCACCGGAGATGATCAGGTCAGCGCCGGCATGGACAGCGGCTTTTACATGAGATGCGTACTCCTTCAGTGCAACCATGATGTTGTAGCCGATGATACCGTCAGGAGAAATCCTGCGTGCTTTTTTCATCTCGGACAGGATAGCCCGCTGGTTGGCTTCTTCGGTATTCCGGTCGAAATCCTTTTCCCGGTAGCCGATCTGAGCGGTGGAAATGATTCCGATCCCGCCTTCCTTTGCAACGGTGCCTGCCAGACGGCCAAGGCTGATGCCAACGCCCATTCCACCCTGGATCAGGGGAAATTTCGTAAGTTTATCACCGATTTTAAAATTCTTCATAATGATCAGATCCTCACATTCATTTGCGTTCTTTAAATGATTTTAATATAAAATAGTTTTATCATCAAAGTATATCATAACAGGGAAATTTGTCAATGTATATGTAGGAAGGTTGAATCAGGGAGATGTGATGATTTGTCGGTATAGCTTTTCGGAATAAGAAAAGGGTGAGCTGACAGCATTATGCTGAGTAGTTTCACCCTTTTTATGTGTGATGAAATTTTAAACTGTAAAGCAGTAGACAGTGGTCGAAATCCCTCTGACAAAATCAGAACTTAAACAGATTCAGTCCGATATCCTCGCTGAACTCACGACCGATCTCTCCGTCGATCACCTGGATCTGGATCTCGGCGGTAGCACTGATGATGGCACGGTTCAGATGACCGCCGTGTACAAGGCCTTCTTCGTCACCGGCTGCGATGTGGAGATGAAGATAAACTTCGCCGTCTTTACGGGTAACGGTACCGGTAAGAGAAACAATCTCATAAGCTCCCTGAAACTGAATAGAGTGGTATTCCTTTGTTACGGTGTTGTATACGCCAGCAGTGAAATCATTGATGGCGCCAAGGCCTGTGACCTGTGCAAGGCGGATGTTCTCTTTCTCTGCAACCTTGCCGATCTCCTCCAGGATCTCTTCCTTCGGATCAAGTCGAAGATAGATCGTGTTTCCAAAATGTCTGTATTCCATGATAAAAAACCTCCCTGTAAATTTTTTGATTTTCCTATTGTCTGAGTATGATTCCAGTATAATACATTCCTGTTTTTATTCAATAGTTACATTGATCAGATTACAGCACTTCCGGAAATTACTGCATCATGCCCTGTCCAATTTTTTCGTAGAGTATATTGCAGATAATTTCGAGAAAAACTGAGAAAAGACATACTTGAAAATAAGTATATCTACCAGAAACTAATCATAAACAGCCAGAAATTAAGAATTGTACACATTGGCTGACCGGGGTACAATATAAGCAATTCAAAAAACAATTAAACGAAATGCAAAGGCGCATTTGTTGTAGAAATACAGCGAATGCGCCTGTTTTTTTACCTGAATGAACGCAGGATGCAGATGCAGATCGCGGGATGATTTTCAGAAAGAGAGGGCATGTATTATGGCAAAGAGTGAACAGGTAATCAAAGATCTTGACAGAGTGATCGGACTGATCAATACAGATATGAAAGATATTCCTGCTGAGGAGAAAAAACAGATGGTGGCAGATACCATCGATCATTTTGACAACTACGTAAGCCCGGGCTGGCTGAAATACCGTAAATCCGTTTCTTCTGACTCTGAGCAGGGTGCGGTTCTTGAGTGGCAGGATGAAGGTGCTTACTGCTACGGATTAAATGGAGAAAAATTCATCGACTGTCTTGGTGGATTTGGTATTTATACCTGTGGCCACAGAAATCCGGAGATCCTGAAAACTGTTAAAGCACAGTTGGATCATCAGGCACTTCATTCACAGGAGCTTCTTGATCCGCTTCGTGGATATCTGGCAAAAGCTCTTGCAGATATCACTCCTGGTGATCTGCAGTACTGTTTTTTCACAAATGGTGGTGCGGAGGCTGTTGAGATGGCTCTGAAGCTTGCACGTATCGCAACTGGCGGAAGATGGTTCATCTCCACAGTCGGCGCTTTCCATGGAAAGAGTATGGGTGCTATCTCCATGGGTGGTAAGAGTACATACCGTACTCCTTATATCCCAATGGTACAGCAGGTACAGCACGTACAGTACGGTGTTGCAGATGATGTAAGAAAAGCGATCAAGAACCTTCAGGCTGTTGGTGAGAAGGTTGCCGGTGTGATCCTTGAGCCGATTCAGGGTGAAGCTGGTGTTATCGTTCCTCCGGCAGGATACCTTCAGGAGGTTCGTGAGATCTGCGATGAGACAGGCGTAGCACTGATCTTTGACGAGATCCAGACTGGTATGGGCCGTACCGGTACAATGTGGAGATGTGAAGCAGAGGGTGTTACACCGGATATTATGACCTATGGTAAAGCTTTCGGCGGTGGTATCATGCCGATCACTGGTATCATCTGCAAACCGAAGATGTGGGTTCAGGATCTGATCGACAACCCATGGCTGCTTGGCTCCCCGACATTCGGAGGAAACCCGGTATGCTGTGCGGCAGCTATCGCAACGATCAAATATATGCTTGAAAATGATATCCCGGGTGTCTGCAAACGGAAAGGTGAGATCCTGAAAGCTGGACTTCAGAGTCTTGCGGAAAAATATCCGGAGATCATTCAGGAGGTTCGTGGTACAGGTCTTATGCTTGCCGTTGAGTTCCATACCTGCGAACTTGGCTATGAGACTGCAAAAGGTCTGTTTGCAAGACGTGTCATGACAGCCGGTACTCTTGTTAATGCAAAAACAATCCGTTTCGAGCCTACAGCTGTTATTTCCGAGCAGGATATCAAGGACGTTATCTCCAGAATGGATGAGGCTCTTGCCGATACAAAGAAAGCACTTAATGTATAAAAGACAGAGGGATTTTTTACTGAATTAAGTAAGTCCCCTGCGGGATTGTGAAGGCAATAAGCAGTGGGCAGAGATTTGCCAGAATGTTTCTGTACGGGAAGGCATCGGTTTAACTGAGATGATGCCTTTTCGGAGATTTTTCCGAAAGGGATGATATTATAAGATGAGTTTATGCAGAATTGAAGTTATCACAAGCCTTGCGAAATTTTCCAGCCTGAAGTCTGCGCTCAGCAAAGCCGGTGTCAGGGGTATGACGGTTATGCAGGTGCTTGGCTGTGGCGTGGAAAAAGGTACCCGTGAGTACGAAGTGGATGAAAACTATGAGATGGAGCTTCTTCCGAAGCAGCAGATCAGTGTTGTGGTAAAAAAGGAGCAGGTGGATAAGATCGTGGATGTGATCAAACACGAGCTTTATACCGGTCATATCGGTGATGGTAAGATTTTTATCTATGATATCGACAATGTGATCCGCGTGCGTACTGGTGATGAAGGGGCAGATGCTTTATAGATGATGGATTGCGGATCATGGAATGATGGTCTGTATTATAGAGCAGGCGAGGGTGTCCGCGGATAAAGCGGAACCTCGCCTGTTTTTGTGTTGGATATTTTTTATGATTTATATTTGGTTTGCATAATGCAAATGTCCATTTCATTATGGGGAGGTGCCTGGGATTATGAGTGAAGATAAGAAATTAGGATTGGGGAGTGTTGTATCTATATCAGTAGGGCTGGTCATTGCTACAAGCTGTCTGGTTTCTCTTGGACAGGGTGCAGGTACAGTTGGCGTTGTGTTCATTTTTTCTATGATTATTGCCTGCCTTTTGAATATGACTACTGTGGCTTCACTTTCCGAGCTGAATGCGATTATGCCGAATACGACGGGTGGTCTGGCACAGTATACTCTGGCGTGCCTTGGGCCTTTTCCTACATTGATCTCCATGGTTGGTGGGTATCTGCTCTGTAATATTCTGTCATCTGGTGTGGAGGCTTCGATTTTTTCCTATGCGATGGCGCAGACGATCAAGCTACCGATTCCCAGCATTGCGTATACGTTGGTAATGACGATCGTGATCATGATCGCGAACCTTCGTGGCGTGGATATGTTTGCCAAGATCCAGGATCTGGTTGCGTTTCTTTTGGTTGGTTCTATGATCATTATGGGACTGATCGGTATGTTTAAGCTGGGTACGGGACAGGTGGTTTCTCAGCCGTATGCTATGGCTACGAAGCCTTCGGAGCTGTTTTCTGCTACGGCTACAGCATTCTGGCTGTTTATCGGGGCGGAGTATGTGATTCCGGTTTCCAAGAGTGTTAAGAATGCGAAGAGGAATGTTCCTCTTGGTATGATCATTGGTCTTGTGCTGATCTGTGGTGTGCAGTCGATCATGGTGTTTGGGTTTCATAATTATACTCCATGGCAGGAGCTGATGGATTCTCCTGCGCCGCATCTGCTTTATGGGGAAAATCTTCTTGGCAGTGTGGGTAAGATCTGGATGACTCTGGTGGCTGCTCTTGCGGTTGTGAGTACGCAGAATTCTACGGTGAATGGGCTGGCGAGTATTTGCCAGGGTATGGCGAAGATGAATATGATGCCGAGGATTTTTGCGAAGACGAATAAGCATGGGGTTCCGTGGTTTGGGGTTGTGTTTGTCAGTGTGACGATTTTTGTTTTTGCGTTGATCAGTAATAATTCTTCTTCTGTTATTTCGTTTTTGATTCTGGTGGGTTCGGTGTTCTGGATGATTTCTTATGTACTGGCGCATGTGGATGTGCTGATCCTCCGGAAGAGGATGCCGAAGGTGCCGAGGAGTTTCAAGGTTCCTTTTGGACCGGTGTTTCCGGTTATTGGTATTGTGGGGACTTGTTATATGATCTTGAATATTTCTTCGGATCCTGTGGAGAGGAATATGATCTGGCTGGTTGTTTTGATTGCTTTTCTGGTCCTGGCGGTTTATTCGTTCTGGTGGATTAAGACCAGGATGAAGATGCCGGTGTTTAAGAGTGTGCCGATTCAGAAGGTTATGGCCATGGAGAATGAGTTGTTTTATACAATCCGGAAACGTCGGGGGATCTGGAGGTGATATTTATGAGGACGCTGCCTGTTGGGTGGCGTTCTTTTTTTGTAGAGGGATGCCAGGAGGGAGAGGATATCGGTCTGGGCAGGGACTCCGGGGGATACAACTAGGGTCCGTGAGGGTGGAGAGAAAGAGGGACGCCAGAGGGAGAGGATATCGGCCCGGGCAAGGACTCCGTCGGGGGATACAA